>ERZ1026878.45-NODE-45-length-95030-cov-43.088055_pt1 | contig 95030 bp, 100 predicted proteins | sample MGYA00380169_ERZ1026878 | MGnify/ENA primary metagenome ERZ1026878 (study PRJEB33269, sample SAMEA4719805) | human gut metagenome | biome: human-associated habitat; feature: organic feature; material: feces | place: Cameroon | collected 2013-10 ...
TACCCTGCACAAGAGCTTTGACCTGCTCGGTTAAAAAGTAGTAAAACACGCCGGAAGCAAAGAACACCGCACCGCCCGATGCATCGATTTTTGCAAACCATTCGGTATTATTCAAATCGCATGGGATATTTTCCTCACGATCACCGGCGGGCAGGAGCTCATTGCGCACGGCGATCACATCCGGAAAATCCAGATTGTAGATCTTGCAGCTGCCGTTGTCGCAACTTCTGCCGGTGTTGTCCAGCCCGCAACCCAGATTGACCACTGCTGCGCTTGGATGTTTTTTCAGGTATGCCCGCACCTCAAAAGCAAGGTCATTCTGCCGCACGGCAACCTCCAGCGAGCCGAAGCGCTGCATCAGGCCGCGGGAATTTTTCTCCGCCTCGGAAAAGTCGTAATCAATTTCATTGATTAAACTGACAGCCGTTTCATCCCGATAGAGATTTGGATACAACTCTGAACATACCTTCCTGGCATACAGCGGAATGATTAGCGTCTCCTGTACGGTGTTTTTCTCGATTTTGTATTTCATGGGTATCACTCACTTTCTGATAAATGGCAGTTCCGGCATACAGTCACTCTCGGCGATGTGTGCCAGCATTTCGGCGAACCCCTTTGGATCGCGAATCTGATATTGCATGTGATTGTATCTCTCAAACACGGGATAATGGCCGCAGGGGTAGGCTTCCATCACTGCTTGACGGTATTTGAAATGATCTTCTATACTGCCAAACTCGAAATAGGTATGTTTTTGCAATTCTTTTGAAAGCGGCGGAAAGGGTTTATCCTCCAGACTGTCCGAAATCTGCCGCCGCAAATTTGTATAGGTCAGATTTTTCCCTGCGTCTATAAAATACGACTTTATGGAATCGTCGTCACACCACAGTATCTTTTTCAGCGTACCGCCATTCGACCAATATAGGCTCTTGATGGCAAAATACAGAAACGGTGTCATAATGCGGCGCGTGCCCTTTCCGATTTGGGCGAACTGCCCGCCGTCAAAGAAAGCGTGCTCCACTGGCAGCTTCGTCTGCGTCAGAAACGCCATGGCAAGGTCTGCACCGATGGAAGAAGCGACCACCATCGCCAGCCGCTCCACGCCCTGTCGATGCAGAAAGTCCTCCACCTGCCGTATTTCGTCCGGCTTGCTGACATATTTCTGCCCCTCGCAGTAAACGGTGGAGGTAGGCAGAATACAGAAATACCGATCCTGTAAATATTTCGCAATCGGTTCGCTACTTGCTCCTGTCACACCCATTGCATGAAAGAACAGCACGGCAGGATTCCTCCTGTCGCCATATGTTTGAAACAGCATTTCTATCACCTCATATTTTTATAAAAAGCATCATTTACTTCCTTATCCCAATGCCACATCTAGCACCATCATCACGCTGAATCCTACCGCAAAGAACACCGTTCCAAGATTCGAGTGCCGCCCCTGCGACATTTCCGGAATCAATTCCTCTACCACTACATAGAGCATGGCGCCCGCTGCAAAGCTCAGCAGATACGGCAACGCCGGGATCACAAACTGCGCCGCGAGAAGCGTCAGCACCGCGCCGATAGGCTCGACAACGCCGGAAAGCACGCCGCCGAGAAACGCTCGGCCCTTGCGTACCCCCTCCGCCCGGAGCGGCATGGAGATAATCGCACCTTCGGGAAAATTCTGAATGGCAATGCCGAGGGACAGCACCAGTGCGCTTGCCGCAGTAATTTGCGTATTTCCCGAAAGAAAGCCTGCATACACCACGCCGACCGCCATTCCCTCCGGAATGTTATGTAAGGTCACCGCCAGCATCATCATGGTGGTGCGCCCGAGTTTGCTTTTCGGACCCTCGGCCTGTTCACTTCCCACATGAAGATGGGGAATCAAACGGTCAAGCAGGAGCAAAAACAGCACGCCGACCCAAAATCCGATAAAGGCGGGAAGAAAGGAGAGCTTTCCCATATCCTCCGACTGCTCAATGGCGGGGATCAGCAAGCTCCAGATGGACGCTGCCACCATCACACCGGCGGCAAAGCCGGCAAGAGATCGCCGCACCAAATCACTAAGTGACTGTTTCATAAAAAACACGCAGGCTGAGCCCAGCGTTGTGCCAAGAAAGGGAATCAGTATTCCGAGAAAGGTTTCCATTTGTCTCACCGCCTTTACATTGCGTTTTTATTTGTTCCTTCTGAAGCCCGCTTCATCCCGATATTCGGGATGTTCTTTTATATACGGATCCCGGTCGCCGCAGATGGTATAGTCGCACCGGCAGCCGTTCACGCAGGTAGTCGCCCGTATAAGCTTTGCGTGGAGCAGCTCCATAGACGCAAAGTCCACATTACACAGGGCGGGCATAATATCCGTAAGACCGTGCCGGATGGCAAACTCTGCTGCCGGGCACGCCGTAAATTCATAATAAATAGGCTTGTCGGTTTTATAAGGCGCAACTGACATCTCGTAATCGTGCCATTTGTCGCAGTCGCTTTTCGCACGAACAAACGCCTTATACATCAGCCTCCTCCAGAACGGCTTGTTGCAGTCCACAAATTTCAGTTTGCGGAAAGTCGGAAGAATCAGATTTTCCTCCACCTCTTCGATTTCACGGAACGAGGTAACTACTTTGCAGACCACATAATAGCTCATGATGGCGATGCAGTCGTAGGTGCCGCCTACGCCGTTGTGAAAATTCTTCTTACCGCCGAGATCCGTGCGCCAGTCGGAGAGGAAGTCCACATACTGCCGTTGTACCTGTTCCCATACTGTTTCCCGTTCTGCTTTTGGATAGTGCATGGCGATTTTCGCCTGTATCTCTTTCTTGCAAGGCTTTGAATACAGCACATGGCTTTTGCGGTCGAATAGAAGCTCGTTGTCCTTCATCTGTCTGCTTCTCCCTCACTTCCGCGCTGTGATACAGAGCCAGCTTTTCTTTTTGTGTATCTGCACATCGTGAAACCCCGCCTGCTCCAGATATGCCTTTAATTCAATGTCTTTGTAGATGATCATGCCGCCGATGATCTCCGTCCACTTCTCATCCTTGTCCGTATCGCCGTTGCTTTCGTTGCAGATGAGAAATGTCCCACCGGGCTTCAGCACTCGATAAATCTCCCGGAAGCATTGCGGCAGATCAGGCCAGAAATAGACGGTTTCAAAGGCCGTTACAGCGTCGAAGCGTTCGTCCGCAAACTCCATATCCGCCACACTGCCATGCAGAACGGCGCAGCGATCCTCCGCGATGGCGGCTTCGTTGACCTTTTTGGATTTCTCCACGCTGACAGGTGAATAGTCGATGCCTTTCACGATGCCCTGCGGACATTTTTTCAGAAGTCTCTTGATGTTCGCCCCTCCACCGCAGCCGCAATCCAGCACCTTAGCGTCCGGAGTAAGCTCTAAAAAGCGAAGTCCCCACCGTGCCACAGGACTGTGTCCCATGTTCATCATGGCGACCATGATTTTCCCGCCAAAGCCCACAGGCTTGCGGGTGTTTTCAAAGAATGACATATTACACCTCCAATTTTACACACTCGATATAGGCCAGCGGGAACGAGGCTTTCAGCATACCGCTTTGCCCACCCCGGTAGTTTTCTATTTAAAACAGCAGCCGTGAATCGTGAATCTTGATAAATGTTGAATAAAAGTCCGTTTATAAGTATGATACAATCAGTTAGCAATGACTAACTAATTATATCAAAAAGCGGACAGAAAGTCAATCTGTTTGTCTACCCTCTGAAGTTCCTGTTATCAGTAGGGAGCGTACTTTCCACCATATAAACTTGTCAGATAAGTAATCCTTTTGATAGCTACCTTTGCATTTTTGATGGATAAACAATATAAAAGGGCAAACTTAAAAAAGAGGGTTTAAAGTTTTATTACTTTAAGCCCTCTTTATTTTTTGAAATGTCTCTCAAATTTCTTGCTCATTTCAATTCGTGTTACGATTTTGATTTGAGCGATGTCTCTCAAAAGTCTCAGTCATAAATGCCCTAAATCGCACTAAAATGACTTTGGAATTTTGAAATTTGCTGTCTCTTAGAATCTCTCAAAAACTCTCACAAGATTTTGAGGCAAAGAAAAAGTGCCTGAATACCGCCATAAAAAGCAGTATTTGGGCATAAAAAAGCCTCGGAACACGAATGTTCCGAGGTGATGGCAGAGGTATAAGGATTCGAACCTTAAATGACGGAGTCAGAGGCTCGCAATCTTTTTTCAAAACCGCCTATTTAAGCCATTTTTCAGACTTTGCGTCTCTCAAAAATCTCTCAGAATTTTATTTTTGCTTAGAACCGCAAATTCGTATGAGGAATTGCGAACCTTACAATGAGGTGTCGAAAGAAACTCTAAATTCGCATTATCTTTTACAGTAGGGTACTGCATCATTTGATGACGAAGAATATAAAAGCTAATTATTCAATCAGATTTAATCCAAACTCAAGTCTCGTATATTCTATTCAATAATTAGGTAACAAAAAAGCGCCGTATTTCTACGACGCTTTTGTCTTGCTCAAAAGATGGAGCAAGGGAATGCTATTCAATTATCTGTTGTACTTTTTCTTTCTGCTGGCAACCGTTGTAGCAAGGGTTGCGCCGCCGCTGGCTAACAGTAGGGAAATCCACAGTGCAAGGTTGCTTGTATTGCCAGTCAGCGGACTCTTATCTGATGTTCCCGGTTTGGTACTGGCAGGCTTTTTCTCAAGAGCAGCAATCGCATCCTCGATAGCCTTTGCCATCTTGTCTACTTCGGATTGCTCCGTAATATTTTTACCACGGACAACAGCATTGACAGCAGCTTCCACACCGGAGAAATCCTTGTAGTCATTCTTGTTCAGGGCATTCGCTTTGGCAATGGCTGCATCAACCTTTGTGTAATCAGCATCTTTGTATTGCAGGGCAGCAATGGCATCTTCAATAGCCTTTACCATTGCATTAACTTCGGTCTGCTCCGTAATTTTTTTACCACGGATCACAGCATTCACAGCGGCTTCTACACCAGTGAAGTCCTTGTAGTTATCCTTGTTCAGTGCATTTGCTTTGGCAATGGCTGCATCTACCTTTGTGTAATCAGCATCCTTGTATTGCAGGGCAGCAATGGCATCTTCAATAGCCTTTGCCATTGCATCAACCTCTGTTTGCTGGGCTTTGCTTTTTGCTCGGTTAACAGAGTTAATGGAATCTTTTACCGCAGAATAATTTGTATAAAGGCTGCTATCAAGAGCCGTTGCCCTTGCGATGGCTGCATCTACCTTTGTGTAATCAGCGGGGATGTTATTGTCATCCCACACAAAAGTTGGATGACCGATTCCGGCAACCCATTCAACGCCCGCACCGGCATTGGTTTGCAAGCCAGTAAGGACATCTGCGGAGGTAAAGTTGGAGACAGCAGTGCCGCACGATGACTGGTCAAAGGTCGGGTCGGCACCCGCAGTACCTGCATCCCAATCAACCACCAGCTTAGTAACGGCAAAGTAATTGCCTTTATTATCAGGATATGTTTCTTCATTAAGCGTTACACCATCAGGAGGGGTATTCGGCCAAATGCAGTCGGTAACATGGGTCTTTACAACAGCTGTAATCCAAGTGATATTGCCAGGCTCAGCGCTAGTGATGTTTTTTGTTGCAACTATGCAATTTTTGATTATTACACCAGGCTTGTTTCCAGAGAAGTTTTCAAAGTTTGCACCGAGAATACCACCTACAGCTGAATAGATATTATTGCAGGAAACAGAACCGCCAAACCAACAATCGGTAATCGACGAGCTGTCCGCAGAGTTTTCCCATTGACCAATCAGCCCGCCAACGGTATCAACATCATCTTCATTGGACTCTGTACTGATAACCGTGGCGTCTGAGCCACAGCCTTTTACCTGTGTATTCCAAGTACATTGACCAATCAGCCCACCAACGAACTTGTTGCCAACATTGTTTTCTATTTTTCCGCTTGTGTAGCAGTTTTCAACGGTGCCGCCATTGACCCAATCCGCCAAAATGCCGGCAATTAATGAACCATCATTTGAGGCAATATCAGCGTCTATAACAAGTAAATTCTTTAATGTACCACCGTCAGAAACAACTCCGAAAAGTCCATTTCGAACAACTTCGTCCCCAGTATAGTGATGGTTCAGATTCATGATTTTATGATGCTGTCCATTAAAAGTACCAGCAAAAAATCTTGCATGGTTACTGCCATTTCCAATGGGAGTCCACTGGGAGCCGGATAAGTCGAGGTCATTATCTAAGTAAATCGTTTTCCCTTCAAATGATACAGATGCAGTTTTGTCATTGACTAACTGCGCTAAACCGGCCAGCTGTTCGGCAGTGGTGAAATGATATTCAGTATCCGTCTTATGGTCGGTGTACCAGCTTGTATCTGCCGTACCGTCCCAATTATCTACTGAAGTTCCTTCAGCAAATGCTGTCATCGGAACAAGTGCCATCACAAGGCACAACGCAAGCAGAAGGCTTAGAAGTTTTTTCTTCATTTTCATTCCTCCAAAATAATTCTATCCGCTATTTTCTTCCTCCGGCAGCGGACATACCGAAAAATGATGTGTTTATGGCTGGTAGTTAGGATTTCAATATCAAATCACCATCCTTCCGACAAACGCAAAAAGCCGAAGCCAAGGCATAATGCGCCCTGTCTCCGGCAACTGGTTCGTTACAAATTGTATGAAATAAGACTTGACACGCTGGAAAAACGGCGCTATGTTCCTGCCGAGCCGAGGCGAGCCGACAATAATTGTCGCATTTCTGTTTGCCATAGTCAAGTCCTCCTTCCATAATTTCTAAGGCAAAAAGGATATGAATTCCCCACTATACAATAGTATTGTAGCATATTTTTCCCAAAATCTCAAGAAGTTTTCAGAATATTACACTTCTCTTTTTCTCAAATCATTGCCTTCTTCCATTACTCACGGAACTGTATGACTTCTTGAATACTTCCCGAAAAGGAAAAGCCGCCGTCTGTGACAGCGACTTTTCTATTTAGCGGGTAAACCGTCCGAGAAAACATTGTTTCTGCCTGCTTGTTAAGGTCTGTATAGTAATCGCTCAGCTTGCTGGTAGTCAGCAGCTCAACATACAAGCGGACCTTGTGATTGCGGATATACAGCAGGTGTCGCTCTACGCAACTTTATCCTGTATGTGAAAAAATCATAAGACAAATTTTTAATCCGTAATTTCTATTGAAAAAGAACCATTGCTATTAAGCACCAATTTAAGATTGTTCATTGTAGTGTTATAAAGGTGGTCTCTCGCCGTAGACGATAATGAGGCACGAGTTTGCGTAAGTGCTTCTCTAAAGATTTGCTCTGCATTTGGCAAAACAAATGAGTTTGCAATTACTTTTTCAAGTTCTTTCTTGAACACTATATCAAAGAACTTGTCATTTTCAGGTGTCATAAATTTATCAAGATAGCAATAGAAAATATTGTTATTCCAAAGTAGTGATTTGAAGTCAGAACCACATTTTGTCTTTTCAAGAAGAACAAGATAATTTGCATCAACATCCTCGATAACAGACCAAAAGTCCGAATCACTTGAAGCAAGAATTATAGAATCCACTTCATCCTTATATACTGCTTTTGAAACACCGGCAACGAGCTTGTGATCTACAAGTGACTTGTCCTCTTTGATACGCTCGACAGCAATGGTTTCAACTTCTACATTATATGTAAAGAATTTCAGTTGCAGCCAAGCCTTTGATGAGTTGAGTTCATCATAATAAACAATGACTTTATCAATCTTTTGTATTTCATAACCCTTAAGGCTATCAAACATAGCAGCCAAGCGATAAGGATCGCAGTTTTCGCCATCAACAAATATCTGTATTTTATTGCCGTTATTTATAAAATTATTTATATTGTTCTTAACATTATCGCTGGCATCAATAACTCGATCTATATCTTGAAAATATCCTCCTGCATTCTGATATATAATATCAAGTAATTTAACATCAGAAAGTAGTATATTTCCGTATTCCATAGGCTTGCGCCAATAAAAATATCTCTTATAAGGATAATAATTTTGATTGCTTTGATACTTTTCGGACTCCTCCTTTATTTTATTAGTTGGCATATTAAACATGAATTTTATATGTTTGAATTCAATCCAATTGGGAAAGAGTGTTGATACAAAATCTATATGCCTTTGAATCTCAGTATTGATTCTCTCTAAGTATTCATTTAAATCCTGTCGTCCGGTAGTAATCTCTATATTATATTTTTTTAAAGTTTTAAAATCATTTTCTAAAATATCTATTTTATATATGGGTTGATAGTCATTGGCAGAAATTCTAATTGTACGACTGATTCGTTTGAAATTTAAGATGATATTGCTTCGCAAGTTATTTAACGCTCGTATAATTGTGGCATCCATGTTGCCTGTTAGCTCGTTAAATATATCTTCGGCAGATTCATCAATCGTAAATATAAAATCCTGCCGGACACCGAGCAAATATGCTATTTTAATTGCAATAGATTTTGAGTAATTACTAAATGAGGATTTATCCGAGTAGTCTTCTATTATTTCATCGTCTAAATCCATGTCTTTTAAGTCTTCCAAGCGCATTGGTTTCGACATAATTTTACCTCCTTAATTTATGTGCTTATATATTACCATTTATGCAGAAATATGTAAACAAAAATTACTTGCTGTTCCATGGCAAAAGAAAAAAGAGTCTTTACCTTTCGGCAAAGACTCCGTTTTTATGACTTGACCTCAAGCGGCTTTTCATACTTTCTATCGGATTGCGGTCATTCTGCAATGAAAACTCTTCGTTCAGAATTTCCAACCTGCTTTCAAGTGCTTTCAGCGCACATCGATATTGCAGCATGACTTCCTGGTACCTGCGATTTTCGCTTAAAAGGCGCTGGCATTGCAAATCATCCAAGCCTTTATCTGCCGCAACCGTCAAACCAAATAAATTTTCACTCATAGTTTCTCCATTCCGCAGGGATAGGCGCTGCGCGCTGTCTGTTGCTCTTGTGTTACGACCTTATAAAAACTGTATCCGCCGGAGAGATGGGAACAAGAGAAACCGTGCTGCATCAAAAGCCGGCATGCCAGATAACTGCGAAGCCCTGTCTGGCAATTCACATAGACAGGCTTGTCCCGCTCTAACTCGTCCAAGTGCTCCCGCAGATCGTCCAGCGGAATATTGCGGAATCCATTCAAGTGCCCACGTCGATATTCGCCTTCCGTACGGACGTCCAGCAGCGTCGCACTACCATCGCAGGGCAAGTCCACAACATCATTCCAATGGAACTGCCGCACTTTCCCGCTCTCCAAATCCTCGATCATAAAGCCTGCCATATTTACCGGATCCTTGGCAGAGGAATAGGGCGGTGCATAGGAAAGGTCAAGTTCCGTCAGTTCCAAAGCTGTCATTTTTGCGCGAATGGCCGTTGCCAGTACATCAATGCGCTTGTCCACACCGTCGCCACCAACGATCTGCGCACCGAGCAGCCGCAGGCTTTCTTTTTCATACAGTACCTTCATTGCCATAGATTGTGCGCCAGGATAATAGGTAGCGTGGGATGCCGGGAATAATACGACTTTGTCGTAAGCGATCTCTGCTGTCTGCGCTGCCTTCTCGTTGATTCCCGTGGAGGCTGCTGTCAATCCAAACAGCTTCAGGACAGACGAGCCCTGAGAGCCGTAAAAGCGGCTGTTTCCGCCGCAGATATTGTCAGCGGCAATGCGTCCCTGCTTGTTGGCAGGCCCCGCCAGAGAGATCAATGCTTTCTGGCCGGTCACGAAATTGCTGATCTCTACGGCATCACCCACAGCATAGATGTCCGGCACGGAGGTTTCCATCTGCTCGTTGACAGCGATGCTGCCATGAATACCAAGCCTGAGTCCGGCTTCTTTTGCCAAATGCGTATCCGGGTTAACACCAATGGCCAGCAGCACCATATCCGAATGCAGTGGCTCACTACCCTCCAACAGGGTCAGCACGGAATCTCCGTCCTGTCGGAATCCGGTGACGGTTTCACCCAACCGCAGAGCCACGCCGTGTCTGCGGATTTCCGGATGGACAAAACTCGCCATGTCCCCATCCAGCGGCGCTAATAACTGCTTAGGACGCTGAATGATGGTGACCGAGACGCCCATCTTCACAAGGTTTTCCGCCATTTCCAGACCGATAAAGCCGCCGCCGGCCAAAACAGCATTTTTCGGCTTCTGATCCTCTACAAAGCGCCTAATGCGGAGGGTATCCTCCACAGTGCGCAGCGTGAAAACACGCTCACTGCTGACGCCAGAAAGCGCAGGGACCGTCGGTTTTGCACCGGGTGCGAGGAGCAGTTTGTCATATGTTTCCGTGTAGACCTTTCCACTATCCAATGCGTGAACGGTGACGGTTTTCTCTGTGGGATTGATCGCAGTTACTTCCTGCCGTACCCGCACATCAATGCGATAGCGGTCCCAGAAGCTCTCCGGAGTTTGGAGCGTCAGTTCTTCTTGCTCCTTGATCACGCCGCCCACATAATACGGCAGGCCGCAGTTGGCATAGGATACATAACCGCTGCGCTCAATCATGATGATCTGCACGTGTTCATCCAAACGGCGGATGCGGGCAGCAGCAGAAGCACCGCCCGCCACACCACCTACGATCACAACTTTCATCTTACGCCCTCCACCATTGCGGCAATCTCCGGCTTAGGACGATAGCCCACCGATTTGGCAACGGCCTTTCCATCCTTGAATACGACTAGCATCGGAATGCTGGATACCTGAAAACGCATCGCCAGCTCCATCTGCTCGTCCACATTAACCTTGCCCACCTTGAGCGTACCGCTTTTTTCTTCGGCAAGCTCATGCAGTATAGGAGAGAGCATTTTGCACGGTCCGCACCAGTCAGCGTAGAAGTCCAGCAGGACGGGCTTATCGGAACGCAGTACCTCGTTTTCAAAATTCGCAGCAGTAATTTTCAGTTCAGTCATGAGAAAGACTCCTTTCTGTTATCCTTAATTATTCTTTGTTTTTCAGCTTGCAAATACCCTGCGTCATGGTTCCTATCGGGCAAAACGCACACCACGTGCGGGGCTTGTAGAGCACCATAACGATTAGACCCAGCAGCAGAGAGGTCAGCATGAGGCTATAAAAGCCAAAGCTGAACTGCGCCACCCAATCAGCGACTGTACCAGCTGTATAAGTCCAGCCCCACGGCACACGGAATGTCCAGAACAGCTTAATGGCCTCTCGCAGGGACGCAGCACCCGCAGCAACCAGATATGTCTGGAACACCATGTTGCCGAACATCGTCAGGAAAAAGATCAAAAAACCATAACGGAATCACTTGGAGGACAGGTATTTTCACACACGTCACAGGCGACGCGCCGCGTCTTATCTATGGCAGCCAGTTTCTCTGACAGCATAGCTTTTCTCCCTTAATCCTGCAAGGATTTATAATAGAGCATACAGTGGCAAAATCCCTCGAAGCCTGGATCTGCAATTTGATCCTTAAACTCCTGGCACATACATTTGGTTGCCTCTGTGCGCTCCCTGCGGCAGGGACAGTATCCACCGGTGCGCTTGAGTCCTTCTTTGATGGTATTGACAATCTCCTGATCGGGATTGAGCTTGATTTTCATGTTCGCCACCTCTTTCTTGATTGTGGCTTTATCATACCGCAGGACAAAGCATTTTTCTGTGACGAGGTCACATTACGGCAAATTTTTATATAAGCGAGAAAGAGCCGTGAAGTGGTATCTTACATACTGCTTCACGGCTCTTTGTTTATAGGTTTTGTTGTGCTTCCTTACTCAACCACAGAAAACTGGTCTTTGCCAACTAAACATAAGGGGCATTCAAAATCATCCGGAATATCTTCCCATTTTGTACCCGGTGCAATGCCGCCTTCCGGATAGCCCTTTTCTTCGTCGTATTCCCAACCACACACATCGCATATATATTTCATAATGAAATTCTCCTTTCTTTTTTTGTATCATGATATGTCTATTTTTAATAATATTCGATTAACTTGTCGCTATTTTTATCAGAAACGATCACGCTTTCCACAGACTGTGGAGGTTGCAATAGGCGTAGACCGCTTCGACCTCATCGCCCTCGCAGAGAGCGAAGCAGACCTCCGGCTTTTCGCCGGGATGCAGTTCCTTACGCTGATTGCCCTGCTTGGTCTGGAGAGATACCCATTCGATGTAGTGCTCCGGCAGCATGGGGTGCTCCACGGAGCCGACCTTGACATGGACGATGCCGTTTTCCACCGTCCAGACAGGGACGTGCTTCTCCACGGCGGCGTCGGTGGTGCCGGGTACGATCTCGCTCATCGGCTTGCCGCAGCAGACGACAGGGACGCCTACGTCCTTAACTTTGGCAATGATGTTACCGCAATGCTTGCAAATGTAAAACTTCTGCTCCATGATAATTCTCCTTTTCTTTCTTTATTTAATAGTTTTCTGCGTGAATTTCAAAATAGCTCTGGGGATGGTTGCAAGCGGGGCAAACCTCCGGGGCTTTCTCGCCTATCACGATATGCCCGCAGTTGCGGCACTCCCACACCTTGACCTCGCTCTTGGCAAAGACCTCCGCCATCTCCACATTGTGTAGCAGGGCGCGGTAGCGCTCCTCATGGTGCTTTTCGATGGCGGCGACCAGACGGAAACGCTGGGCCAGCTCGTGGAAGCCCTCCTCTTCGGCGGTTTTGGCGAAGCCGTCGTACATATCCGTCCACTCGTAGTTCTCACCCTCAGCGGCGGAGAGAAGGTTTTCTGCGGTGTCGCCAATGCCGTTCAGTTCTTTGAACCACAGCTTGGCGTGTTCCTTCTCATTATCAGCGGTTTTGAGGAACAGCGCCGCGATCTGCTCGTAGCCTTCCTTCTTGGCCTTGGATGCAAAATAGGTGTACTTGTTGCGAGCCTCGGACTCACCGGCAAAGGCAGCCATCAGGTTTTTTTCGGTTTGAGTCCCTGCGTATTTCGTTTCTTTCATGGTGGATACTCCTTCCTGTTTTTCTTCTTTTATTGTAGCAAATCTATGATTTTCTTCTGTGACGAAGTCACATTCATTTTTATTTTAGATGATTTAGTCTGTTCTTATCCCGCAGCGTGATTGCACCACGCTTCAGCTCCACCAGTCCGTCCTCCGAGAAGCTTTTGAGCATCCGTGCCACTGCCTCCCGTGCTGAGCTGATGTGCTGGGCAATCTGCTCATGGGTCATGCGTATCGTATCGGAGCCGGTACGTTCCGATTCGGCAAAAAGAAATTCTGCCAGCCGCCGATCCAATCCCTTGAACATAATCTGCTGCATCGCCCACATCACATCAGAAAACCGTTTCGTTGCCAACTCATAGAGGAAGCAGCGGACATATAGATTTTTCTCCTTGATCGCAGCAATGATATTTGCAGGGATAATCAGAACCTCTGTATCCATTCCTGCGGTCATTTGCGTATCAAAGGTGATTTGACTGATCACACAGGAGGCAGAAAGCACGCATAATTCACCTGGATACAGCCGGAACAATGTGACTTCTCGCCCTTCCTCGGAAAGAAGATAGGCGCGAATTTCGCCGGAAAGAACAAACAGCATTCCGAGACATTCGGTGTCGCTGCTGTGTATAAACGCGCCCTTTTCATAATGACGGACAAAGGCACTTCGGCGTAGCGTTTCTTGCTCCTGTTCGGTCAAGGATGACCAGAATGGAAGTTGTGTCAGTGTGTGTTCCATATCAATGGTAGCTATGCTTGTCGCAGCCGTGGTCACCGCAGATACGGTAGTTTTCCCGGTGATGTGCAGCGGTTTTCCGTGGACAAGACACGCTGCGATCTTGGCATGGACGCTTTCCTCCTTCTGTTTCCAATATATACCGAGTATAGCACTTTAGACAGGAAAAAGCAAATATTAGTTAGCTTTTATTGTATTTCTAATTTGTTCAAATGTACTCTGTGTTCTTAATTCAGTATCATGTTTATCAAGTTCTTGCTTAACAGCATTCAAAATAGCAACGCTAACAGGCGGTGCAGAACTTTCACTGTATTCACCGGGAGGTGCATATGGTCGATTTCCTTTGTTTGAAGTATGTGGATATTTTTCGAGTATACTGCTTATTAGTTTTTTAGACGATGCATACTTAACAGTACGATTGCCTCGTTCATTAACAGCGTATGCTTCTTCCAAATTAATACCCCACTTGAAGAATAATTGCAATTTCACCTTCATAGGATAAACGCCTGTTTTCATAACAATAAATTGTCCTTTGGGCATTGATTTAAGCTCATCGGCAGTCATTAAAGGTCGTTCAATCATTTGAAGTGACTGTGAGGGATCATTAACACTGCGACTGACTGAACCGCTCATAACTGTCCTGCTGCCAAGAGCCTTTGACATTGACTCGGCAGTAACAGAGTTTGGAGCAAAGCCACCAAATATAGTGAGCTGAGTGTTATCCACAATGATTGCGGCACCTTCCTTGCCGTAGTTCTTTTCGAGCTGTTGCAATGATTGAATAATCGCAACGATTTGAAGTCTTCGAGAACGAGATGCGGAGAACATCATTTCAGCCGATTCAATCTTTGGTAATGTTCCGTACTCATCGCACAAGAATACACAGCGATTCTTTAATTTGCCACCTTGCTCATCAGCAACCGAAAGGATTTCTCTGTATAGCTGTTGAATGATAAGTGAAATCATAAAGAACTTGTTTGGATCTTCCTCTGGCATAATAAGAAATATTGCACTTTTTTGATTGCAAAATTCCTCTGCATCAATTTCGGTGTCAAAACAAAGAATCTGTTCGAGTTCCGAGTCAAGAAATGAATTAAGACGAGAAAGAGCAGTAGACATTACTGAGGACATGCTCTGCTCCGAAGTATTAAGCGCTGCTCCTGCAAACCATTTCGCTTTATGCTCATCCGGTAAAAGCTCAACGAGCGCTTGAAATTTATTTTTACCTTTCATATTAGAAGGGGCAAGCAGTTCCTGTATAATCTTAAATACAGATACAATATGACGCTCATCGGCTTGGCAGAATTCAGCAACTAAAAGAATTGTCGCTGTAAGCAATCCTTCTGCAGCATCATAGAAATATGCGTTTTGTCCGAATGAGGCCCCATCCATACCGGACATTATGATTGTCTTAGCGATAATCTTTGCGTACTTTTCAGCTTTGGCTTTATACATCAACGAGTCTGGATTCTCACGATAAAGGTCATAGTACTTATTAACCAAGTGTAATAGATTATTGCCGTTACTCCTTGTAGGGTTACGCAAGTCTATTACACTTATTTTATATCCATAATACTTCTCTGCTATTGTTGCATAGTTACGCATAACATCACCTTTTGTATCAGTAGAAAGAAATGACATTCCGCAAGCACAACAATATTCAATTTCGGGATATAACCAAAACGCCGTTTTACCTACACCGGCAGCGCCAATCATAAGTGCATGAACATCTCCTGTATCAATTAAAGCTCCTGTTTTATCTCTCCCTACAAGTAATCCTTGTGGTAAAGCCTTTCCATCGCTTGTTGACGGTTGTACGCCCCTTTGTGCCTCTTTTCTCCATTTCTCAGGTGTATAAACGATGTGCTCATAAGCACGCCTTATTTCAGCCTTTGTGGCCCACCGTGCCGTTCCGTGTTGACCATCTCCAACTGTCTTACTTTTAATTCTGTTAAGAGAGTATATGTGACTGACTATAGTAATACCGCCAAGAATAACTGCCATAATAACGAATGCCATGATAAGTGGCATTATATTTATATCGTTCATTTTACCTCCTTAAAAAAAGAAAGAAGTCACCAATTTAATGATGACTTCTTATTGTTATGCTTAAATAAGGGATTTAAGCATTTATGTAGGGCGGAAGCTCCCTACGATTGAATAATAGCACAAACAAAAAATCTCTGCAATAATCATGCCGATCACAGTCCAATTAAATGTACTTTTCTACATTTTCAAGCCGTGAGCAATTTTCTTTTCTTTAATTTTACTCATTAACTTCTTGTCATTTTTAATACTGTCTTCCTTACGGCGATTATCTACATTGTTTTTGAATAACCTACCAAGTTGATAAAAAAGACTTAAGCAAGCAGAACTGCAAGAATGGATCTTGCCTTCAGATATGCGTTTTAATAAAAGTTGAGCATATTGATTGTTCATATCAGCGGAAATCTGCAATAAAGAAACCGCTTGCGACAGATTTGAATCGACACCTAAACCATATAAATACATTTTGCCAAGCTGGTAATAGGCGAAATCATTGCCGTTATCGGCTGAATGAACAAAGTATTCAATAGCTTTTTTATAATCGACATATCCTTGCTCGGTTTGATATATTCGACCAAGAAGATATGATGCATATTTGTCATCGTCATCAACACAAGCAGTCAAATACTCTATAGCTAAAGGAATGTTTTTATTTACGAACTCGCCCATAAACAATAACTTTCCATAGTAGTATTGTGCAGGCTTGAAATTGCCATCTGCGGATTTCTTTATAAAGTCCAAACCGGCAGAAACATCCTGTTGAACTACTTTTCCATTTATGAGTAACTTGCCAAGAGCGTATTCGGCAAAATGGTTGCTTCCCTCGGATGCAAGATATAGATAGGTTATTGCTTTATCTATATCCTGTTCAACATATATGCCCTGTAAATATGTTTTGCCTAAGAAGTATAGTGCAAATGAGTTCCTTTCGCTTGCTGCTTTTTCTAACCATGCAATTCCAGTCAAAACATCCTGCTCAACATTCGCTCCGACAATAAGTAATTTGCCAAGCATATATTCGGCTATTGATAATCCTTGGGAAGCAGATTTGTACATGTATGATAGTGCCAAAGTTGGATTATATTCCAAGTTTGAATCATCAAGCAGATACTTTGCCATTTTATATTGTCCCCATACATTGCCACGCTCAGCGCTTGCCTTTAAACTAAGGTAGTCTTCGCTATGCTTGATTTCATTATCTGTGACAATATTATTGATTGCTGTTTCCTCAACTGCTTCCGCTTTTTCTATATAGCAGTCGTTTGGTATATCAGGCTGAAATATGGAGTCTTTTTCATATTCTTTTTCATCAATCGGTTCAATGGATAAATTGGCAGCAGCTTTTATAATAGCATTCTTTATCGTCTTGAAATCCTTATTCTGCGATAGGGGAACACGAACCAGCTTTTGATTGCTGTAAATATCAATTATCTGTTCTTTATATGAATACCATGTCTCATACAAATTAGAAATGATTGGATCTTTTTCCATTTCATCTATGATGGAATTTACTATGCGCTTTCCTTTTGTGCTGAAATAGCCATAGACTTTTTTGCCTTCATAATCAGAAAGGTACTCCGATAAAGAAACTAACAAAGTTTCTATCTTTGGATTATCATATAATTGTGAATTCACTTGCTTGATAATATCATAAATCTGTTGTTCTCCGACTTGTCGTAAATTATCTCTGCTTTCGTTTTGTTTATCATAAAGACACATCAAATCTTGACGAAAAATATGCTTGGTTAATTCACTTTTAATGTTAGATATTCCGTCAGCATTTAAGAATGCCTCATTAGGTTCAACCGAATAAGCAACCATATGAACATGGGGATGATGGGATTCGTTATGAAAAGCAGCATACCATCTAAAGTTATCAGGCTTAATGTTCATTTGCTGTGCTATGAAATTTCGTTCGCTTCTTAATAGCGGTATCCAGTTTTCAACGCTGTCATATCCAAGTCGCTGAGCATCCTCTCTTTTTAAGGATATAATATGAGTCCATACATTGCTTTGGCTTTTTGATATTTCTCTTGATATACGAGAAATATTCAAATCCATTTCAGCATCAGAAAACAAGCCTGTTTTAGAAACAATTTGAACTCTTGGTCGCTCCGATATATATTTCAAATATGTACCTCTGTCGCTAAAAAAGTCAGCGTGAGATTCTGTGATTTGAGTTATTAACTCATCAGCATTTTCTCTGCTTGGATTTTTCTCGAAATCTTTATATTCAAGAAAATCAACCGAATCCGGATACCGCTTCAACAGTTCATTGATTATATCTTTTCTATCTTCATCCGAATAAGCCACCGAATCTTTTTGTTTGATTTTTTCAACACCTTCACGAGTTGAAATATATCGTAAATAACCCTCTATTTTACTGGTCGAATTCGGTGGCAAATATGGACTTTTAACAATGAGCTGAGCCATTATTCATTCTGAAAACGATAGGCATTCTCAAAGGAAATTTGCCCTCCGAGTCTGCTAACCTCTTCCGTACAAAGTCGGCGAAGTTCTTTCATTTTTGCCTCACTTATATTTCCGTTTACTGCCGTGATATGCATTAGCATTGAAAGCTCAACAGCCAATTTAAAAATGATTCGTGCAATTCGATTTTCAGAATCTTCGATTTTTGCACTAACCACGGTTTCAAACATGGGTGCAACCACATTGCGAATGGTTTCATTATTTAGAAAATCAAGATAAGCATCTACTGCAATATTAATGTATTCACTTCTGCTTTTTACACCGGACTTTTTTAATTGTGCGTCCACCTTTGTGAGAGTAACACTATCTATGCTGATGCCAATTCTTTCTTTTTGTTCGTTATCACTCATGTTCATACCTCCTCATTTTTGGTTGCCGATTTCGTTGATTTCTTTTTCTTAGTTGCTTGCATAGTTTCATCACGCATAGCAAAAAAATCTCGAACTGCAGTAGGAACATATTTTAGATACAGAGAGTCAATAGCCTTGGTTAATTCCTCTTCAAGGTCTACATTTTTCTGTTCCATATATATCCGTAATGTAGTCAGTCGTTCTTCATCAATTGGAATGGATATATTCTTTTTCATAACATCACCTCACATAGTCATTTCAGGTTGAGTATCATTTAACATTGTATTTTCAGCAGTTATTGCCTTATATATCCCATATAGGTTTTCTGATACATCATTACCGAAATCACGCTCAAACTCTACGCCCAAAATCAATATTTCTTTTTGGCTGTCTGTAAGCATTGAGCAAACCGCCTCTACAGGATACGAATCGCATAATCTGTCTGCAATTGAAAGATCAAAACTGTTTGTAGTTTTCATTGCAGCCTCCATATCCGATAATGCCTTTTCTACTTTTGGCAAATCATAATATGATTTCCAACCGACAAATTGGTTATCATTGAATAATCGAAAATCTTTGCTGATATTTAACTTTTCTTCCAATTTGGCAATTGATTTTACAGTATCGTTATATGAAGCAAGACCATTTGAAACAAGCGTATTTTCAACATCGGTCTTAAACATTTCCCACGGAGTTCTGTATGGATAATCATTCATAAACTGCCATCGATTATTTAAGTCCTTAACCTCTTGTGTTGTATAATCGAAACTACAAAATTGCTTGCCTTCTGAGTTCTCAATGTGTCCCGAACCATCTTCATATAAAGCCCAAGACCAATCATCAATAAGCCTTGCCTTTTTATTTAAGTCATCCATAACTGCCACCTCACATATTCGGTTCAAAATCCGGAATGTCATTTTTAATCCAATCTAATTCGCTGTCAAACATTTCATCATTGGGTAAGTCCGTTTCCTCTAATGCAATATTTTCAATACAGCAATTCATAAAACTTGAATTAGTTGTTTGACAATTCTTAAGTACGGCTTCCTTGAAATTACTATGTGTGAAAAATGCCTTGGCAAGGTTACAAGAAAAGAATCGTGCATTTTGCAATTCTGCTTCTTCAGCTGTTGCATTATACAGAGAACAGTTACTGAACAACGCATTTTGCAGATTACAGTTAACAAGCGATGCATTATCAAAAGTACAGTGATAAAACTTGCAATTCTCAAAATCAGCGCCATTCAAATCCTTGCCCGAAAAGTCAACATTCAAAAATGCCTTGCCGCTTAAATCCATTTTTTCACCTTCACCGCCATAAAGCCAAAGCACATGTCTTGCACATAAAATTTCAATGTCTGTAAAATCCTCATCGGAATAATCGAAAGGAATATCAATTGCGTTACTGTTTAGCATCAACTCAATACTGTCGGAGTACAAAATTGTTTCATCAACATTGCCTGAATCTTTAAGCATATCATCAATCAATGCAGGATACACGGCAGGTTCTCCGACTCGGTTGTATTTGTTAATATCAACTCTGTATTCGGGATCTCCCAATTCTTCACAGCTTGCAATTGCTTGGTTCATTATGCTGTTGGTTACTTCAACCATTCGCTTATTGAATGATTCAAGAGCCGGGAATTGTTCAAGTGTTACGCTCTGCCTAATATTAGGAATATATGCTGAATAACGAGCATAATTATAGCCTTCGCTGTTTATAAGAATACCGTCATCGGTATCAGAACCTAAAACAAGCAGACAATGCGTTATACCGTTATTGTCAACTCTCATAAGATCTTTATATTTTGATATGTAATCCTTATCTTCAAGCAAGCCATTACACAAAGCCGAAAAATCCGCCTGTGATACTTCAATTACTTTTTCGACTATACATTTTTGTAAATCGACTTGCGAATCTTTTCTTCTCATTACTGTATTTATAACCAAAATAATACCTCCTTAATAAAAAATCAGCGGTATCGTGATTGATACCGCTTTTTGTTTACATATTTGGAATGCCTAAAGCATTAGTCTCATCCGGATTTATCTGTAAATCCTTTTCAGCAATGGTTTCAAGAAACATTCGCTTTTGCATTACTTGACTTAATCCCGGCGTTGATGTTGCTTGATTATATGCATCGCAAATATCGTCAAGATGAAACTTATACCAAAAATCATCTCTGTTGTACTTGATAAATAATTCATTGTCCGAAAGATTAAAGTCAACCACAGATACAATGTTTCCATCCGGTGTCATTGACTTACAAAGTATCGGATAAATGCGTTCATCTGTCCTTGTGCTATCAGCAATGTTTTCGGCAATACTGTCAAGACTCCATCGGTCTTTAACATCTTTAATTGTATTGACATATGCATTAGCAGCGTCCCAAAGATAAAAGGGAGCGTCTGTAGTCAAACAATAATCTTCGTCATCATTATGGAAATGGACGATTGAGAGATCTTTTTCGTCTTCAATATCGCTATCAAAATCAAACCCAAAGAAATCAATCTCGCTATCAGTCATTCCAAGTTTATCGTGCAATATGTTAAGTAATTCTTCTTGCTCATAATGTTCTGAAAACCAATCAAGAGCATTGCCGAGAATTTCGTTTTGCCTTTCGTTTGAAATATTCAATTTGAATCAGCCTCCGTTTCTTCAATGTAGTTAATATACGGAACTTTAAGCCAATGCGTCCAACCGCTTGAAGTAATCGGAGTTTTGATTACACCATCGTATGTATTTGCTGCGTGAATCACATAACCGTTTCCGATATACACACCTATATGTCCTTGATGCCATACCGCTATACCGGGTATATCAGGCATGGTACTTATAGGTCCTTTCTCAACAGCAGCATTAAACATACCGTCAGCGGTTACATCTTTCATACCGTTTGTTCCGTATTTAATAGTTCCACTTGTTTCGTCATACCAGCCGTAGCCTTTTATTAAGCCTACACAGTCAGAAGTTCGTCTGCCGAGCCAATGAGACTTAATATATTCTTCTTTATCGGTAACATGAGAGCCGAATTTTTTTTCAAGTCTTTTAAGTTCATTTGCGGTTAAAACATTGCCGTGCGAACCCCAAACATATCCCCATTTATTGTCATAAGCCATTTGTGCCCATTTAACTAAATCAAGATTATTCTTATCTGTGTTACTCAAATCAATATCTATAACGGTATTTGAAATTACAGACATTAAGTGACTGAAATCCTCGGCTGATATATTCGTACCGAAAGCGGAATTCAACATATTAAGTAGTTCGTTATCGTCCTTTGCCTGTTCAAAACAATCAACAAGTTTTGAAATGAAATCGCTGTCGGTTTTCTCAATATCGTAAAAGGCACAAGCGTAAACTGCCTGTGCCTTTTTACCTACAATGCTTTTTAGTTTTCGCTTTGAGCATTCTTTTGATATACCGGTCATTACATCCTCAATGTGCTGTAGCTTGGCTTTTTCTTCTGCTGACATATTTTGAACTATTGATTGCTGTACTTGGTTAGTGTCTATTTCGATAGAATCCATACTGCCGATAATACCCATATATGCAATTAAAGGAATAAGCAAAAGTCCGATAACTGAACCGATAATGACGCCTATAACTTTTCTTGCATTTTTATCGCTTGCTACTGCTGATGTGATTTTAGCAACTGTTGCGGCACTTACTGCCATATAAACACCTCCTAATAAAGAAATAAGACTTGCAAGCGCAAGTCTTATCAAAACTTATTAAATTAAAGCAAATTTATATAATCTCTTCTGCCATAAATAAAACGCATAATATAAATTATTTGCTTTTCTTCATCGACACGATAAAACATTATATAATTCTTTATAACTGCTTTTCTGTATTTTTTACTTTTCAGCCTATCATTATCGCAAAGGGCATACATCAAAGGATTCAACAAAATATTATCATAACATTTTAATATATCATCCAATAAATCATTTGCCGCCTTCGGAGCAGATAAATCTTTCGATATATATTGTAATATATCTGCTAAATCTTTTTCCGCCGGTTTAGTTATTACAAGATTATAGTTCATATTGTTTTCTTAAATCAGAAAGTGCTTCTCTTGCATCTCTGACTTCTCCTTTGCTTATTGCTTCCTCGGCTTCAGCTAACTTTTTCTCTACATCATGAACAAACATATTTTTTTCATATGTTTCCATACTCATAACAACCATATCGCCATAACCGTTTTTAGTTATAAAAACAGGTTCATTGCTGCTATGGCACATAGCAGATATTTCACTTGTGTTTTTTAAATCTCTGATAGGAATAATCTGTGGCATAAAATCAACTCCTTTATATTGTGGTTTAATTATACCATAATTATTCCGCATTTTCAAGAATTTATTCAAATGAATAAACATCTATCTTCCTCCGGCTTTGCCAAACATAATTTGCTTGAATTCGGGTGCGATAACTTGAAGTAAGTATCGTTCATTACCGCAACGGAATAAACAAGTACCTCGTTCGGGATAACGAATCCTCTCAAATTCAGACTCTTCAATTTGCAGTACATCCATATAAACCTTAGGCTCAACACTTCCTGCATTAAACAGAAATTGATGTGTCGGAATTGAGAATAATGGCTTTGTATATTCCTTAACACCCTCAATTAAAAAGTCGTCAATATTCTGACTTGCAAGGATAACCGAGCTTTCCTTTTTACGAACACGCTTTGATGCATTTCTTATGTATTCAATAGCCGTCATATTAGTAAGGAATAGATATAATTCATCAATAGCAGCTACAGTATTACCTTTACCGAGCAATTCATTTGTCATATACGAAAGAACATTAAAAAGCATTGCATCCTTAAGTCTGCGATTGGTATCCATCAAACCTTTAACGCCAAAGCAAAGGAAAGTATCATCTATAATATTTGTGTGACCGTTGAAATACTTTGATTCCGTACCTACACACATAGAATGAAGTCCAAGACAAAGTTCTTGTAATGTTTCTTCACGATAAATATTCTTTTGATTATGTTGATAACCCTTGTATTCCTTTTCAAGCAGAGCATATAAATCTTCCATAATCGGATAATCTGTAGGCTTTAACTTGTCGTAATCGGTATAGTTGGTTATACCGAAGTTTTGATACAATTTAGAAAGTATAATCTCCAATGTATCAAGTTGTTCATCCGAGAAGTCTTTATATGCTCTGAAGAAGTCTTTCAAGTAGGCAATATGCTGACTTAACCTTGTTACTCTTCGGAATGCTTCGGGTGTAAATTGATCGTATTCCTTATCGGCATCACCAAATGACTTGGGCTCAAGAGGGTTGATAATATATTCACCGCTCATAAAGTCGATATAACAACCGCCGAGAGCCTTCGTCAATTCTTCGTATTCCGCTTCAGGATCAAGTGAAATAACTCTTTTGCCCGATTCTCTGAAATTTGTAAGAATGAGTTTCAAAAGGAATGACTTGCCTTGACCGGAGTTACCGAGAATCAAACAGTTTGAGTTGGTTTTATCCTCAGCACGCCTGTCAAAATCGACAAGAATATTCGTGCCGTATTTATCTCTGCCGATAAACAAGCCTTTAGGATCTGTCTTGCCCGAATAGTTAAATGGATATAAATTTGCAACCGAGCTTGCAGGGAGTACACGCTCAAACTGTTCTCTAAAGATATTGTATCCGACAGGCAATACGGTTAAAAAGCCTTCCTTTTGTCTTAGGGTAAGCCTATCAACAGACATTTTTGACCTTGTAAGTTCCATTTGAATTTCGGATTGCAACTCACGAAGTTTTTGCATACTGTCAGCCTTTAATTCAAGAAACACAGCACAATGTAGCAACGGCTCTTTATTCTTTCTAAGCTCGGCAATCAAGTTGACTACATCTTCAAGATTGCCCTCGGCTGTAATGTTTTCCTGAACATCGTTTGAACCGGTTGAAAGTTTGTTTTTTCTTGTAGCATTCTGTATGATTTTTCTCTGCTCAATAGCATCAACCATACGAGAGTACAGATGAATGGTTAAATTGTTTCTGTCCGCAAGAGTAGAAAACAAAGCAAGTTCTTCCGTAGTAGGCGGATATTCCTTGATTGCCCATACGCATCTGTAACTGTCACCGCATACATAATGGTCTGTCGAGAATTTTATTGTAGCTGGCAGAATCATATCAAAAAATGACTTAGTACGAATTACTTCCTTTTCTTCTTCGGTTAATTCCTTATTCTTTTTCTTAAACATTTTTTCCTCCAATAAAAAAGACCATAACTCTGAAAATGAGCTATAGTCTTTCATAAGTATTATTTAAATTTTTACATTGACATATCAAATGATGAATAATCCTCAGCAACATCATTTTCAACATCTTCGTTGATGTTGTCATTGATTTGCCAAGTTTTTTCCAATGCAAGATTATGGATATATTCTATTCTTTGGTTGATTGAAGATACGATTTTTTGCTTTCTTGCATCGTCAATTAAATTATCATCGGCATCATTCAATATGCCGAGTATTTCATTGTCGATATTTTTCAAAGCGTCAAAGTCTATCCAATCAAAAGAGGTGACTAATTTTAACTGTTCAAAATAAGTCTTTTTGAACGGTTTGCAAACTATCAATGATTGTTTATCCATATTAGGTGTAACCTTATCATAACCGAGTGAAGAACCGCTGTCGAAAATCGGTGCAACGCCAATCCATTCAAGCGTATTTGCATTTCTGACAAGACCGAAATTATTGAGGTGTCTGTCCTCGTTGGCTATAATAAAATCAACTACAATCATTTGATTGATTTTATCAACGATATCCTCGATGCCTAAAGATTTGCAACAGTTAATATAATGCTGATAAACAGATAAGTGATTAGGTTTAGGATACCTTTGCAAAATTTTCCAAGCCGTAACAAGTTCCGTATCCCTTGAAATAAAATCTTCGCAAACACTATATGGCTTTTCGTCATCAATAATGACAGAATAATTGACGTGGTCAACATTCAGCTTATTCATAATCAATGATGCAATAGCCTCATCAAACGGCTGTTGTTCATAAGGTAAACTGCCTGCTTTAAGCAAGCAACGCTTTTGATTAATTATTTTCCATCTTTTCTTTAAGCAACCGTCAGATGTGTTGTCGGGTGAATTCAAGCTGATGTTTTCGGAATCTTTTGCCTTTCCGAACAGAATATCACCGACATCTTCCGAAAAATCATTGTCAAAGAAATTTACCAATTCCCATTCTAAATCGGAATTAATAGGCTTAACCCAATACTGGTCCGAAAGGCTTAATCCGTAGCATTTTGCCAAAAGCAGTTTTGGAGTGCTTACACGCAAAATTTCAAGTGCATCTCTTACACCCGATCTGCTTGCAGGAATTGAGCGATCGGTCCACCATTTATTGAGTAATGCTCTGTCAGCAGACAAGCCGTCTTTAGTTGTACCGATAGGAAGATGAGCAAAGTTATATATTTCGCCTATTTTAACGATTGAACCGGTTTCTTCATCTAATGATAAATCGGCTACTTTTATGTTTTTATGCATCAAAGTGTAGTTCATAACAACGCTCCTTCCCAACTTATTTTCATTAATCATTATACACACTTCCTTCCTTAAAATCAACTTTTAACACAAATCAATATCAATCTTCCATCATTTTGAGAATACTCACAAGTGGACAATGTCAAAAACTCATCATTGTATCCGAATTCATAATTTGAGCGATACAACGATTTTGAGTATAACTCCTTGATTTTTTCGTTGTAATCATCTTCGCCTAAATCATCGATAAACGAATACCATGAATCATCAGCTTTAACTTTAGCAACACATATAATATGATAAATTGCCTTATCATTAGGTGTGATGAATTCGACGCTTTGATGTTCGTCAAAATATTCTTTGTTCTTAAATTTCATAAGAGATGCAAACATTTTGCCGTTCTTCATATTATGACCGTAAATAATAAGATTTTTTGAAATACCGATATTACAGTTGGCATCCATAAAAGGCGTTCCCATATATGAATATGACTTATTGAAATTACGGCGTAAATAGTATTCCGATTCATCTTTGGTAAGCATAACAGGATAATCAATATCCGTATTCGCAACCTTTAACCAACCAACACAATCTTTATTCTTAAGCATTAGGTCATATACTCCGTTTGTTTCATCGCTTGAATCATCTTTGTTTGATACATTTATTGTCTGTGCAATTTTATCAAATTCCTTTTGGTCATTAGAATCCTGTACACCGCATATAGTGAGATATGTAAAAACAGAGGCGGCGAAAGCAAAGGCAATAATGATAATTACAGTTAAAATTGCTTCAATCACTTTATACCACCGCCTTTTTGAGCTTTTCTTCATCAAATCCATCCTCTCCGTCAACATCGGGAATCAATTCGCCCTGCATTGAAGCTCCGAAGTAAATAGCAAGAAAGCGCTTAATATCGTCTTTATTCATTCGTTTAACTTCAAAGCCTTGTTCGGCAATTGCTTTTTCCACTCTGTTAATCTGATTGAATTTCTGTTCTTCCTTTTCTTTCCTGAAACGAACAGCCATCATAAATTGTCGAGCTGTTGACATTTCAATTTGAATGTTATCAAGATAATCAATATCTTTTTCAAGACATTTCCTAACACTTGAATTTTGCTCATTAGCCAGCCGATCAAGCATAAAGTTTTTATTATCATCAAACCTTTCGCATGAATCAATGCAGGAAATTTCAATGTTTGGTTGAGCAGACAATACCTGCATTAAATGCCATATTTTGATTTCGATATTTTCTTTTGAAAGAACAGAAATATTCGTTGGACTGATAAGGTAATAAACAAGCTCACCATGAGCTGTTTTTATACCTCTTTTTGTAAATGTTTCAATACCGATAAGGTCTTGAACCGTATTTTTACTTTTCTTTTTTGCCATTTTCATCACCTACTTTTGTTTTATTCTGTTTGGGGAGTGTTTCGTCTTTCAAACCCCATTCGTAATATTGTTGTGTTGAAATAAAAAACTTGATTCCATATTTAATGAAATCAAGCATTGTTGTTCCGTCCGCACGGATTGATAAAAGAGCATATGTTCCGACAAGTACAGCCGGAATCATCAGTTTTGTAGTCGCCAATACAATAGCTGAAAACAGAGCACCGATTATAACTACAACAAAATCCTTTAATGACCACAGCCACAAAGTTGCAGACGCCCTCATGTTTTGGGGATAGATATACTGTTTTTTCAATCAAATTCCTCCCATGCTTTGTTCATCGTGAATACACTCGTCTTCTGTACCAATAAGAGTCAAATCCTTAATTTGAAGATTGTTGGTAATATAATTAACGATATCAGAATTCGTATATCCGGCATCATTGTCGATGTAGCCTGATATATGGATAAAGCCAATGTTTCCATCTTTATCTACCCCTTCATATACCGTGCCGAATTGTCCATCTGTCAAAGTATGAAGAGCTGTTTCATATTCAGATGAATTTTTTTCATTTGCAATTTCACTTGCTTTTTCATTAACTCCAATAGATACGCAAGCTCTGTCCATGCCAATAGTGTATTTATTTAACTTGTAAATTGACGGAAACCGGATTTTGTCTTGCTCCATCCGTGCATTTACACTTGGATGGTGTAACATAATGCCTATATCCGTTCCTGTGATATTGTAACCCTCAATTGTCTCATCCACATCTTGAAGTTGAATATCAGCAGTCCAGTTATTTGCATTGAAATGATCGTTTTCATATCTGCACCAAACATTCTTATCATAGCTTGGGTCTGAAACGATAATATGATTGATTTTACTTATCATTCCTGTAAAATTCATTTTTACCTCCTTATTTTCCAACAGCCTTTACAAGATTAACAGCAGATGTTCCCATATGAACCGCACTCATAACATTGACCTTAACGCTTGTATCCAAACCAAATTGCTGTGCTATTCTCGGTACTTCAGCAGCACTCATCATAATACCGATAGCAAGTAGCATATTTGTACTCCATGAAAGCAAACCGAGGAACAGAAGTGTAGTTTGTAAAAAGGCGGTTAAACATAAAGCAAACACTTGCTTTGTCCAATTATTAAATCCGTCACCATAACCTCTCGGAATAGAGAACATATACAAACTGCCGACAGCAAGCTGTATAAGAAGTATTCCGCCACGCTTGATATTATCAAAGAAAATCTTAAATACACAGAATCCTAATGCAATCAGCGTAACAAGTTCAAAAAGTCCTGCTGTGATCATAGCTCCGCCGGGATTAAATGAGGATACAAGAACTTTAGTAGCAAGACTGCCGAGAGAAACATATTGCTCTCCTGCAGCTATCGATACCAAGTCTTTAGCAAATGTATTTTGCAAAGAAACACAAAATTTGTATAACTCAATTGGCGTAATCGTAAATAAAGAAACTGCCATAAAACCTTTAATCCAATTAAGTGCAGTTGTTTTAATATTTGCTCTGCCGGTTTGATATTCGATTGCAAGATCAAATGCAGATACAACAACACCTACTACAAATAGGCTCCAACCGAATAAAGAGAACAATTTAACAACAGCTTGTACCCATGACAAATCAAAAATCTCTGTACCCATATTTGAAATTTGCGTAAAGAAATTAGCAATCCCATCATATATTGACTTGAAAAGCCATTGAATAAATCTGTTTAGAATGGCATCAATGATTGAATCGGAAATGCCCGTAAAGGCATTTCCTATCGCATCACCCATACCGGAGATTATATCTCCGAGCCAGTCAAACATAAGTCCACCTCCTGTCTACTTCTCATTTCATTTACATGCCAACAATGCCCCAAATATAAAGTGGAGCTGTGAGTGTAAAGATTAGACAAGCGAAAAGAATAGCCGGTGCTGTAAACTCGAATTGACCATGTTTTCTGTAATCGAAATACGCCGTGCCGATTTTAACAAAGAAAAGAACGGCAAGAATTGTATCGACAACAGGAAAAACAACATTGTTTACTACAGTTTTGATTTGTGCTTTGGCAGCATTCCATGTACTTGTAATCGCTGTTGAAACATCGCCTGCTGCATAAACAGTCGTAGCTGTAAACAAGCAAACACATATAAGGGTAACTACAAATACAGCAAACTGCTTTTTATTGAATTTACTTACAAGTTTATTCATTTGATATACCTCCATATTTCTTTAGAATTGATTTTACTTTATTGTCAGAATGATATCTGATTGGGATTTTGAGCATTTCAGCTCTTGATATTTCCTCCATCATTTCATCTGTCCAAGAATCACCGAATACCCAAAGTTCATCGACCATCCATAAAAAACTAAAATTAGCCAATTTTCTTTGTTCGGTTTCTTTATCATTTTTGGGATTAACCATTAAGATGTGAAAATGCGGAACGACCGGAGCCGCACCGCATTCCTTCATTGCATATTCGCCGAAACGAACTGCTTCAATCACATCTTGATTTGGATTATCTGAAAGTGGAGCACAAATATATACTCGTTTCATTATTCGTCCTCATCTTTTTTCATTTTTAATTTAAGCAGGAGTGCTGCAACACCGGCACCCAATCCAACACCGCCAAGACCAATCCAAGTGCCAAGATTTCTATTGTCACTTGTTTTAGGAGTTTTAGGGGAAGGAGGGACTATAGTCACAGTTTGTCCTTTATCCTTTAAATCAGCGTGAACGGCAATCTCAACATTATCACGATACAAGGATTCGAAAACTACAAGGTCAGTAGACTTTGTAATATTAGATGCATCAAAAGTGAATTTCACTTCAACAGTTCCGTTTGCTTTGTCCGGCGTGAATTTCACAGTTGAAGTAACCTCTTTACCTTTCACCATAAACGGCTTGCCTGTGGCTTTATCCATAAGAACACCTGTGATTTCATATTCCTTACCGGGTGTCAGATTTTCATATGATACAGTATCGGTAATAGTCAATTTACTTTTGGCGGTAGCCTTCTTTTTATCGTTGGCTTTTGCTGTCGTTTTAATTGACGGAATATGAATTGTAACCGTTTGTCCTTCGTCTTCAATATCTGTATGTGTTGTAAGTTCCTTGCCGTCTTTATAAAGATACTCAAAAGCTACAATTTGTGTTTTGGTCTTAATAAATTTGCTGTCAAAAGTGAAAAGCACATCGACTGTACCGCTTGGCTGTTCGGGCGTAAACTTAACTTCGGAAGTAATCTCTTTTCCGTCAAGTTCAAGTGTTTTGCCTGTGGCTTTATTCATCAATACACCTTTAAGTACATATTCCTTGCCAGGAACGAGATGCTTATACTCAACTGTATCGGTAAGAGTAAATACTTCTGTAGCATTAACTTCCTTGTTTCCGTCTACCGTTGCAGTAGTCTTAAGCTCAGGAATCTTATCGTTTATAGGAGTAAGCTCAATCATCTGTTCGTGTGTACTAATAGTAACCTTGAAAATATCCTCGTTGTCGAGATATCCTTCAGCCGGTTTCAACTCCTTGATGATATACTCACCATAAGGAACATTAGTAAAGGTAAAGATACCATCGTCATCGGTAACAGCAGTTAAAACTGCATTCTTTTCTGTTAATTCAGAGGTGTTCGCAAAGAACAATCCAAAGGTTGCTCCCTTGATTACTTTCTGCGTTTCTCTATCTACTTTTAAGCCTTTAACAGAACCATAAATGAGATTGTTTTCGATAGCTTTATCGTTATTGACTTTAATATCAATAACCTTGACATCTTGACCTTGATATTCGGTATCGAACTCATATTTTGTATCGGATAAGATATAGTGCTTATCTGTGGCAATCTCTTTTACATACCATTTAAAGCCAATGGGCAAATCACAATCAAAAGATATATTTCCGTTCTTGTCACAATTTGCAAAAGTGATAAGAGCATCTTTTGGAATAACATCTCCGTTGCTTGCTTTAATGTCCTCACCGGCATAAACACCGAATCTTACAGAAGTGATTTCACCGTTATTGCCGATACCGAATGTCTTATCCTCTGCCATAATCTTTTCAAGTGATACAGCGACCTTTTGTCTATCGTTATACACCGAAAGTTCGGTTGAGGTAACGGAAATATTCTGCCCTGCATAGGTGAGTTCAGCATCATACTTGGCGGCATTATGAACATATCCGTTTGGTGCGGTCTTTTCAATAACTGTATATTTACCGAGATAAAGTTCTTTTGATTTAGCCACGCCGTCATCATCGGTTGTGACTGTATCAACCAAAGCACCTTGCTCATATCTTACCGTACCGTCAAGTGTAGTAATATCTTCGGCGGCATAGATTTCAAATACCGCACCTTTAAGATTGCCTACACTGTATTTTGGAGTATATACGCCGTTATTTTCTTCAACAGATGAAAAGATTTCGCCTGTTTTAGTGATATTGATTACACCTTTTTGTGCAACATCTCGTGCCTTAACTTTAACTACGGTAACGCCTGTATCGGTTGATGAATTTTCCTGACTGATAGAGAACGGAATCGGTGTGTTGTCAAGCACATAACCGTACGGCGCTTGTACTTCTTTGAGAGTATAATCACCATACGGTAGTTTTTCGGGTGTGATTAAATATCCCTCTTTGTTGGTGTAGAAAGTATGAATCGAAGTCACTTGAGGGTAGGTGTACTGCATTGTAACTCTGTGATTATCACTATCGTAAATCTCGAATGCCGCACCCTCGTATGCTATCTGCTTTCCTGTTTCTTTGTCGAGCTTAACTACTTTGAGATACGATTCAAAGTTCTTGTTGTTGATAAGGAATTTGTATGTTTTGCCGTCGGTACTGATAAACACATCAAAATCGGTGATAAGTTCTCGACCTGCCCAGCCTTTGGTTTGATGAACTGTGTAAACGCCATAAGGAAGCAACTTACTGCTTGCAAAGCCGTCTTCGTCGCAAACAATAGTATCTCGCTCGTCTTTATCTGCATTTACAAAAGAGCCTGATGATTTAAGATAAATCTGAAACTCCGCACCTTTTTCAGGTGTTTCAATTTGGGTATCGCCGTTATCCGTATGCTTAATAATGCTGATTTTGCCTTTAATGACTTGCTCCATAACCGTCATATCGGGTGCGTTATTATATTCAACTGTATAATCTTTCGGGTCTGCTCCCACCTTATACACCGTATCATTGAGCAAATATCCCTCACTTGGACTGATTTCTCTAACAGTCCAATCTGTTCCGCAAACATAATAGTCAGTAGTAAAAGAGCCGTTTTGGTCTGTTGTATATTGTGCAACAAGGTCATTACCTTTGAATAAACCATATACTGCACCGGCAAGTTTTGCGTTGCCTTGTGCGTGACCTTTTTCGTAGTCTTGCTTTGTCACGGTTACTCTGAATTTTTTGAGAACATTAGAAAAGTGAACTGAAGCTGTCTGACCGCTTACAATGGTTACTGTTTGTGTGTCTTGCGGAACATATTTGACATCCGTATATTCAGAAATCTGATAATTGCCGGGTGCAAGATTGGCAATGTTTATTTCACCATTGGCATTAGTTGTTACATCTTTAGAAATGCCATTACCGCTTATATGAAATCTTACATTGGCAACCTCTCCATCTTCGCTGACTTTCATCAGCTTAGCATTACCCAATGAAACTTTAACATTTAAGTATGCTTTCACCGGGTCTGAAACCGACTGCCCAAAAGTAACGATGTCTTGCAGCTGTCCGCTTTGCGGTCCGATTTTTTCATCAGTCCATGTGATAACAGCTTTACGCTGACTGTTCTTTTTATTTACAGTAATTAGTACATCATCTTTTGGTGCTTTTTCTGCTGTGATAGTAAGCGAATTACCGGATTTACTGAATGCAAGTCCACTACCGCTAAAATCATAGTTTGAAAGCACTCCATTTGTATCGTTTATGGTTGTGCTGTAGTTCTTACCGTTCCATTTTAGTTCAATGCTTTTTGCTTTGCTTTTACTTCTGCTTGCAAAACTCGGAACAGTTGTATGCTGCTTTACACTTTTTTCAATGCGAGAATAGTGGCTGAAAATTTTACTTCTAAGCGGATGTTTGCTTGAAATGATTTCTTTAATATTGTGTTTACCGGACTTAGTGGCATCCACATGGTTAAAGTTGTCATCTCGTTCACCGATTACCGTTTCCCAAACAAGAAGTTGTGTTGCGAGATGATTGGCACAATCATCAGCTTTTGATGAATTCGTAGAAACCCAATCCACAGAATTTTTGCCTGTGTAACCATACTGCATAATTCTTCCGAGATAAACTTTTATTGTGTCAGGATCAATTGTCTTATTATATTTACTTGGATAATTATCCCAAAAGTTCTCTGCTTCCTTTGAAAGTTTATCTCCTGTATATAGCGGAACGCCGGGTTCGATACAGTAACAGGAATCGCCCTCATAATCGCCAATTGCCTTGACGGTTACATAGTCCGTGTTAAAGGTGCTCCAACCATTCATAAGTTCGTATGCAGGATGTCCCCAATGTTCCTTGTTTGTTTCTTTGCCTCTCGGCAAATCGATAATATATACATCCTGCTTAGTGGCAGCGTGCGCCGTTGCAGTTACGCCAATAAGAGAAGAAAAGCACATCAATACTGCAAGAAACAATGATGTACTTCGTTTAATAAATTTCTTCATTTAGATAATTCCTCCTTGAAAATGAAAAAGCACACCGAAAAACGATGTGCTTTAACAATGGTTATTTTTAGTTTTAATTAAGCATAGCCAATATAAATATCATAGTTACCATTTCCTGTGCTTTCCGCCCAAATCCATACATCAGTAAATCCTTCGACATTCTTATATCTGTTCAGTCTGCTCTTAATATCTCTTTCGATATTGGAACAATTGGCATTTGCATTAATAGGATTATCCCAACAATCCGTGCAACTGCTGTCAAGATTTAAGCCGATACTTTTAGCATAATTCTTTGCATAGCTTACATAGTAACTAACATCAAAAGACTTTTGAGTAGTGGTATGTTTCTTTGTGGTTGTTGGCTTTGTGGTAGTGGTAACTTTTTTGGTTGTGGTTTCTTTCCTTGTCTGCTTAATTGTTGTAGAACTTGACTGTACCGACTTAGCATTAGTCTTTGTAGGTGTTTCTTTTTCAGTTTTATCAGTGTTCTTTTTTGGTGAGGTTGAAGTATTCTTATTATTACCTTTTGTCGAATCAGACGGCTTCTGCTCATTTTCTTTAGAAACAGATTTTTCCTTTGAAGTTTCATCCGGCTTTTGAACTTCCATATTTGTTGTGCCTTCATCTTCGGACTGACTTTCAACTGAGGATGTTGTACTGCTTTCTGAAATCGGCATTGGCGTTTTAGCTTTGTTTGAGCAACTTACCAATATGAGTGCTGATAAAACGATAAATGATATTGTTAATATTAACTTTTTAGTCATATATATCTATCTCCTTTCAACTGTACATTAACTCTAAACAGAGAATAAATCAAGTGAAATATAGGGGAAGGTCCATTTTTTAGTAGTATTGATAAAAAGGAACTATGACTAATCAAGCAATATTACCAAATATACCTACATGGACTGTTCAAACGATGACTCTTCGTCCGGGATTTCCTCGAAATCCGAGTTTAGCAAATCATCAAGTTCTGCCTGTGCTTGCACAGTCTCGTTATACGCATTTACAAGGCAATTTCTAACTGCATCTGACGCTTCCTTTGTAATCGGATTTGCATAAGGAATGTATTCGGTTATTCCTTGTTCGTCCTTTACTGCTCTTGAGGGCATTGAGGCAAAAAGACCATTTTTGCCTTGAATCAATCTAACCCCATGAATAGCAAATGTGTCATTAATTGTTAGTGTAGCATAAGCCTTGGTTTTGCTTTCGTCATTAATCAATCGATCAATTCGTGCTGCAACAGTAGTTGACATAAGTATTCCTCCTTTAATTCATCTCCAAAGGAATAAAGGTGCAATACATATCTGACTGCACTTCTTCCTCTGAAATGTTTTCGATTTCTTTGAATTTATCAGCATAAAAATCTGCCTGTTTATCGGTTAACGGTATAAAGTTTTCATCACCGTTATCACCGACAATAAGAATAGGACCGGCATAAATGCTTTGTCCGATTTTTCGATTCCCATCCATGCCGATTAGCTTTGCCTCATCATTTCCGATAACACAAGCTTCATTGTTAAACGGATGTGTGAGTTCAATCAAACCGCCGACAGCGGCGCTGAGATCTTTGTAATCATTGATATGCATATTAAGAACAAGCGGTGTATGGTGCGGTGTAATATATACTGCCTTTTCTCCATCCATCTCTTCACAGAGTGAAGTATCAAAATTATCAAGTTCTTTATATCCAACAGAATCAACATAGAAGCATTTGCTATCTGCATTTGAATCTTCACTGTCAAACACCTCAACTACATCACTGACTGATAGGCTGGTACCTTGATAAAGCGGTGGTTTATCATTCTCATTAAGCTTTGCAAACACACCCTCTAAATCATCTGTATCCAAATCGCCAAAATACACTTGTTTATACATGTCGGAATTTACACCGCCATGTTCTTCAGCATAAGAAAAAGGTGAGAAGCGTTTTGCATTCTCATCCTTTTCTGCGTTAATTTGATAGATCTTTACTCTCATATATCCTCCTTACATTTGATGAACCGTCTCCAACGATTCAAGCCCTTGCGTTTCTAATTTGCTTTTTGCCCAATCTGGTAACGTATCATCTCTTGCTATGCCCAAAAAGTCTTGTCGATAGAATGAAGTGTATTCATTATCCTTTAGAAAGACACCATAGATACTTCGACCAAGAGAACTTGGAGAACATCCAAACCCGGCTGTTGCTAAAAACAACTGATTGTCAGGGGATTTGTATTCATCCGCAAGAATAGATGGTTTCAAAACTAACACCTTGCCGGTAAGTTCTTGTCCTGCCATTGATTCGCAATCATCAGCCGAAAACATATGTAACTCATCAAATGCAATTCGAGTTTTGTCAATTAGTGCATTGATTAGAACAGGGTGATTATTAATGAGATATTCATTTCGCAAATTGCTGTCGGGGATAGCAATCAGCTCACTCCAATTTTTGTTTTCCTGTGAATATCTGGCATCCTGCATGGCTCTTTTTATATTACAGGCAAGAATATAACTGACTCGGTCAAAGCCGAACTCGTCAATAATGCTTTTCATGAAATCAGTATTCAGGTGATTATCGGCAAAGTTGCAATCTATTGCATTATGAATAGCGGTTGCACAGCGTGAGTTTTCTAAGTCACTTTGACGCCAAATGTCAACCTCATTACAATGTCTTGCTGTATTAAGAGAACTGCGATAAAGAGGGATTTTGTCCGACATTTTCATATCCTCCTTTTTTCTTTGATCTCTCAACGAGTAAATGAATCAAAGCAGCATCCTGCTCCGCCTCCGGTAGTTGATTCAAGAACTCTGCAAGGGTAATGGTTTCTTTTCCTTCCTTTTCATTTTGACAGTTATCACAAATCTTTTCTTTCTTTATGATAATCTCGTCTTTTGAAAAAGTAAGACTCACAATGCTGTTGGCAGTAATGCCGGTTAAAAAGCGAACTGATCGGGGTATAGTTAATCTGCCTCGGTCATCAATTACCTTATACTGTTTATCCATTTTTGACTTTAACCTCCTCGGTAAATTATTTTTTCAGACAGAATCTTGTCCACATCAATCTCACGATCAAACAAAGAAAATTGGAAGTATGACTTCATTCGTTCCGATGTATCGTAATTTGATATGAGAAGTTCTGAATATTGTTTACCGCCCTCGTATCGCTGAGCAATATTGTTAATTCGGGTAATACCTTCGATAAGAATTCCCGGTCTTTGATATAGCTCTCTGATTTCAGGGCAGTCATTGTATGACAAAAGAAACTTGCCTTGTATATTGCAAAGCGTATTCGCAAGTCTTTCGTGATCGTCCTTTCCAAATCCGCCACCGTCATAATAATCTTCGGTATTGTAATACGGAGGATCACAATAAAAAAAGCTGATTGGTCTGTCATACTGACCTATCAGTTTTTCAAAATCTTTGTTTTCGATAATTGTATTACGGAGTCTTGCGTGTGCAGCACGAATTAGGGGAAAGTTCTTCCACATATCGTGTGGTTGACTTCCAAAGCTGTCAACACCGGATGCATAACTGTATCGAATCAATGAATAATAATATGCTGCTCGCTGACAATCAGACAAATCATCGTCTTTTAAGCGATTCGTCATATATTCAAAATCTGCTCGTGAGTCAAGTGAAAACTCTAACCATTTAATCAATTCTTCCGGCTTTTCCTTAACGCAACGATATAGATTTACTAAATTTTGATTGAAGTCGTTATACACTTCGAATTTGTCAGGTTCTTTATGAAATAAAACCCAACCGCCACCTCCGAACACTTCAATATACCTACCATAGTTAAGGGGTAGGCGTTTAACAATCTCTTCACGCAGAGCCTTTTTTCCGCCTACCCATGACATAAAGCTGTTCATAATATTTAGGGCAAGCTCTGTGTGTTATTTGTTTCTATATGGTCTCGGCACAGGGTTATATTTTCCGTATTTTTTATCGCATTCGTCAACAACTCTTTTATACAACAAATCCAAATCAATATTGGTTAAAATATGCCAATATTCTGATTTGTGACAAACACGAAAATCGTATATATATCGTCTTGCCGCAGCACACTTTTTTCTTTGCGATTTTGTCTGTGGATTTGGATATCGGTGCAATATTTTTCGTGCCCACCTGTAATCCTCAACAGTAAATGAAATCACACGATTAGCAAGTGCTTCATAGGGTTCCATTACAATCACCATTTTTGTTTAATTCAGCCTGCAGCGATGCAATTTGCTCATTGAGTTTATTCATTCGATTAAGCTGAAAGCAACACATAAAAGCGACTCCGACAGAACCGCCGACCATTACGCCTAAAACAAAACACAACAGATTATTCATCCCATACACATCCCTTCATCTTCACTTTCATCTGGACCTACAATATTAACATAGTCGCTGATAGCCAATAATGCCTCATTGTAGCTTCCGGAATTTGTAACCTTGTCAATCATCTCTTTTGCTTGCTCATCAAGACCGTTTTCTCTAAGAGTACGAGCCGCAATGCCCATAAGATTAAAGATATTGCTGTCTTGACCGATAAGCTCGCAATCCGGTTTTATGACTTCTTGGCTTTCGTTATTAACAACTTCTTCCTTATCAGAAAGTCTGTTGTCTATATAATCTGATAACCAAGTGCCGCCAAACACCTCATGCGTACCGATTCGCCACATGGCAAGCTTAGGAATATTGACATCTGCATTATCAAGTGGGAATAAAAGATTTGTAATTTCACCCGACTTAAACGAGTAGATATCTTCAAATTTGGAATTATTCATAAGAATGTTTCGTTTTCTGAAATCCTCGTTAATTCCTTGAAGCCAATCATTAAGGTCACCACCGCAACCTTGAAGAATTAAGCCTTCGTTATCTTTCATTTTAAGCAAATCCAGCTCATTGATTTCCTTAATCATATGTAAGACCACCATCCTTGTTAATATATTCATCTAAAGTATCGAAAGTAGGTATATCACCAGACAGCAAATGTTCAAAATCACTGTCTACACCTAAAAAACTCAAGTCGCTTTCATCAGTAAGTTCAATGTATTCTTGATTGCCAAAGTCAATCTCTTCAGCTGTCACCAATGAACCGGCATGATTAACAGTCACTTTACGCTCAAGCGTTTGCATTTCACAGTTATCATCGTCATAACGCAAATGATAAAGGTGTAATCCTTTGGGAACATCGTCTTCGGTTAATCTTTCGTTTGCGAAAAGACCGGGTTTTCCGAATATTTCAACTACGGAATATTCGTCAACACTACTGCAAATGTATTTGTTGCCCGATAAATTGAGAACCAATCCTCGCTCAGCAGGACTCATCTGCCAAATATCAGCCGCAAAATCAACTGCTGACACATCTGTATGAGGCAGTTCTCTCGAAACAACTTTTCCGTTTTGATATGTTTCAGTTCCACAGTTTTCTCCGAAATCCTCATCAGCCCACTTGATTGTGAATGTCAATTCGGGATAATGTTTTGAAAGATTACCGATAATTCCTTTCGCCGGTTTCCAGGCTGTTAAAAAATTAAGCTCGTTAGGGTTATCGCTTTTATGGTATTTATATGCAAGCGAGGTTGTACCCCAATTCTTAATTGTCCAATCATACCAAGTTGCCGAATTATAATAGTGAATATTTGAAACTGCTGCTATGCCTAAATTCCATATTTCCTTTTTATCTTCTGTCAAACCATTTGCATATTTCTTCAAATATTCCATGAAATCATCAAAAGTACCCTCACGACTCAAATCCTCGTTTGGTATCTTATCAAGAAAGTCCTTAACAAGAGCAATGCCCTCACGAGTATCTGAACCTTCGGGTATATCCAAATCTTTCGGTATCGGTAAAACCTTTTTAAAATCGATAGAACCTCTGCCAAACGCATCAACCTGAATTGCTTTGAGCATTTCGTCAATCAATTTTTGGTTACCACTGATGGTTAAAATGTTTCGTATATCGTTAGCCATTTAAACCTCCTTTGTTTCTTTCATCAATTATTTTAATTCGCTTTGCAAGTGCTTCAACTACATTTACGGTGACCGCATTTCCTGCTTGCTTATACTGTTGGGAATCACTGAATCCTGCCTCTCGTGATTTCAAATACTGTTCATCGGAAAATCCTTGCAGTCTCCAACATTCCTTTGGAGTAAGTCTGCGAATAAAACCAACAAAGCATTGAGTATTGGCAACAATAATCAGCAATGCAATTTTGTTCTCCTTTTCGTCAAGTTCCACGAATTCGTGAAGTCTTGCATATATATCAGAAAACTCATCCACATTAAATTCACCAACTAAAACAAGCAACGCTGAATGTTCGCCCTTATGCTTGCTTACTCCTGCATTTTGTCTTGCTGTGATACATCTTGCAATTTCAGTGAGTTTAGGATCTGCATTCATGTCAATGAAATAGTAGGTTTGTGACGGCGTAGTAGTTAATGTATGTGCTTCATTCTTTCCTACACGACCTCGCCTCTGTTTTTGCCCTAAGTATGCAATATCAATGCTATCACCGGGTTTAGCGTATTGATAACCAAGCTTTGTGTTGCTGATAACAGGAATTAAGTAAAGTCCTGTTTTTCCGCCAAATCCTCCTGCCGAGCTTGTGAGAGTAATTGATGTACCATCAACGGAGTACACTCTATCACCTTCACTTCCTCGGATGCATCGGACAGTATTTGGAGCAGTTGTTTCAGGGAAAGCAAATATTTCGCCTTGCACTTTTTCTCGATAATAGCAGACAATGTACAATCGCTTTCTTGATTGGGGAACTCCGAAATTTTTGCTGTTATACACTTGCCATGTGACATCGTACCCCAATTCATCCAACGAACTGATGATTTTTTGAAATGTCCTGCCTTGGTCGTGGTTAAGCAATCCGGGTACATTTTCAAGCAGCATATATTTAGGTTTTTTAACGGAAGCGATTCGGGCAATTTCAAAGAACAAGGTTCCTCTTGTGTCTTCAAATCCGCCTCTTTTTCCAGCAATAGAAAAGCTCTGGCAAGGGAATCCTCCGCAAATAAGGTCGATATCGGGAAGTGCATTTGGATTGATTTCTCGTGCATCATTAAAATACAATTCTCCTTTCGTATCATATATTGCCTCGTATGTCTCTTTGGCTTTTTCATCTATCTCGCAAAAGCCGACGCACTCAAATCCGCCGACTCTGTCAAGTGCAGATCTAAAGCCACCAATTCCGGAAAACATATCAAGATATTTGATACCCATAAGGCATCAGCCTTATATTTTCGTTTATCACCTCACATACTCATTACAGGACCATCAGACTGTTCATCAGCAAGATTGTCTGTAGTTTCTTCTACGCACATAGCATTTTGCTCTTGCTCAATTTCATGCTCCGTGAGTTTTCTAAAACTATCTTCTTTAGGAACAAGAGCCAATGTTCTGCCGTTATCCCAGTTCATATGAATTGAACCGATATCATCGACAAATTGCACCGTACCTCTTGTGCCGGGTGGAACTGCTTGAGGATCCTCCATAGAGATAAGTTCAAGTCGAGTGCCCTTAGGGTACTGCTCCTTATATCTTTTAGCTTCTCTTTCAAGTCTTAAAAATTCATTCATTATACATCCTCCTTACTCGAATGTGCAGATATATGAAAGAATGTCTTCAACAAGAATATCCAGTTCATTCTCATTAGGAAGAACATTCCACATATATCCTTTATCATTTTTCTTTACGGCAGGGGAAAGGAAATAATCCTTGCCAATCCGCACCGGCGAAAAATATTCCTTGAATTCCAAATAACAGATATCAAGTGTTCCCAAGTCCCTTTTGATAAAACGAAGTTTGATTTTATCAAACACATGGTTTTCATTGGAGCTATTAAGAGAAATCTTTAGAACATCTCCATCTTCAAGGTTCATGTACGCAGCGTTGCCGATATACTGTATATCTTCAACCATCGGTACATCACATAAAATGTTGTATAAAATTCTTGCCATATCTCTCATGACAATTACCTCCTTAAATTTAATGCTTTTCATTAACTCAAATAGACACAATCATATTTATTATCATCCTTTCATTATTTAACTGCGACTGCAGCTTTTGGAAGTTCTCATGCGTAAGTATTATTTCGACCTACCTTTGCATTTTTGCGTAATAAACAATATAAAAGCCCGGTTTGCTTTTTTTCGGAGAGAGATTCAACAAAACTACCAACTACATGAGAACTTTCAAAAACCGCAATCAACTGCCGTTATCCAAATAAATAACGGCAGTTATTCTTTTTGGTATTTAATAGTCAATACTTGTTCTCAACACCCCTTGACTTGGGAACTCAAAAGGCATTTGCGTGCGAGCAAACTCATAGGAATCTAACCTCTCCGTCTTCTTTGTGACCGAGCCGCGAGTTACGGAAGTATCATTGTCCCTTATATCTGTCTTCGCCTCACCGTTTTGCATACGGCTTTAATTTACAGTTTTATCGCTCCCAATTAAGATCATGGCGCACTTAAACATCGGCTCGAAATATAAGTAATGTACCTTTGAGCTGTATATTCAATTGTCAAATTTTGAAGGTCTCAAAAAAAGTCCCTTCACTATACGGAGAAAAATTGCGATTTTGTTCGGGTGTTTTGCAAAAAAAAATTAAAAAAATTTCAAAAATTTCTTTTTTGCCGAAGAAATACTCTCAAAAATAACGCTTGGAGTGGTGTTTTCTATATTTGCAATTTCACGATATGTCTTTCCATCTGCATACAGTTTTAATCGCCTTAATTGTTTTTCACTCAAATGGGATAAAGCTTCTTTGACACGCTTCTTTTTTTCGATTTCTTCTTGAATATCAACTTCAATGTCATACGAGTCACAAGTGCCAAGTTGAACTCCTAACTCGTCAAAAAAATCAAGAGAACGCTCATAGTATCTAACTTTGCGTTGAGATGATTCCTCTTGCCTGTTCATATCCAAAATGATTTTTGCAAGATTTTCATCAGCGACCTCCACAATGGTTTCTGTTCCATCAATAAATCTGTAAGTGATTTTCATTATGCTTGTCCTTTCCGCCTAAGCAGAAAGACACGGAAAACAAAAAAAGCAGGAACCCGTTGAGTCCCTGCTGAGATATACCGACAGATAGGCATAAAGACAAAAGGGTACTCAATCGTAAATTGATTAAAAAATCAATCTGCAATTTATGTATCCATGCCTTAATGCATATCGGCATTAAATATTATTTTTCTAAACTAAATATAACAAATTACGGAAAAATAAAATGTCATATTTATGTCGTGATTTATCTTTTTATATTAGAACTTGTCGCAAAAGAAAAAGCCGCACCAAGTAATAACACGAATAATCGTATTATCACTTGATACGGCTCAATTCCTGTCGATTTTGCTCAATCAAGTCTTATGCATCACAAGCGTTGCAGTGAATTTCTTTTTGTAACCCTACTGTTCATCAACTGCTTTTGATGCACGCTTAACAAATTCATCGAGATATATATCTTCGAATTTTTCCTTGGTTTTGAAAGTTAAAATAATTCGTCCGTTTTCAGTCTCACCTACATCACAGATTCTTGTACCTCGCTGTGACAAGACTTTTACTTTTTTAACCATGCAATAAAGCCTCCGAAATACAAAATTTATAATGCTCCCGTAAATGAGTATAAAAAATAGCCGATGTTATAAACCACACCGGCAATACTTTATATATGCTCAAAAGCGAGCAACCTTTGCACTTCTATGGTGGTTTAAATAAATGCCCTTATCATTCACAAACACTATTCTCTATATACTCAAATCTTTGTCTATTCAAAAAATTATTTAAACTTACCTAAATATTTCTTAACTCGCTTCCTTTCAAAAAATTACGCTTTTGCTTCAACATACCATCTGTTGTCTTTTTCAAACAAATAAGTGTGTTCACGACCAATCATAACAGTGTATCTTGTTTCAGTCTCTGTAGGCACCGGACTGAAATGTCTAACATCTGATAGCTTATCAACATTATAGACAGTTCCGTTTTTCCATTTAATCGATAATGGAATTTTATGCCCATCAACATCTTGTTTGAGAGTAACCTCAACAAACACTTTTCTTCGGTCTGACCGATCTTGAGTACCACTGAAAACAATGCGACTGTCCAATCAGTACATCTCCTTTTACAATAAGTCTTTTAATACTTTAACTGCAACGCCTTGTATCACCAAATCAGAGTCAAGATAGATATCATTGTAGTCTGGATTTTCAGGATGAAGATAAATCTCGTTTGTTGATTTGCTTTTCTTCAATCTTTTAAGCGTTGTTTCGTTATCGACAAGAGCGACAACGATTTGACCAAACTCTGCGGTGCTTTGTTTTTTTATAAGCACCAAATCACCGGAATCAATTCCAGAACCAATCATAGAAGCACCGGAGGCTTGAAGCAAGAAAAACTCTCCTTTGCCAACCAATGATGTAGGAAGTGTAAAGTATTCGGAAATGTTCTGCTCAGCGAAGGTGAGTGGACCGCACGAAACAGAACCTACTAAACCTACCATTACCGAATCTTTTTGCAACTTATCAATACGCTGAGTCACTACACCGATATTACTGTCAAGCAGTATTCCTTCTTCACGAAGTCGTGCAGTTCTTCGCTGTACTGTTGATTTATTTGAACCCACTCCGTCTGCAATGGTTCTGACTGATGGCAGGAACCCATGCAAATCATAATAGGAATCAATAAAGTCAACTATTTTGTTTTCTAAGTCAATAGATTCGCTCATGTTAATCATCTTCCTTTATGATTATGAGGGACAGATGTCCCTGCTGTGATATAATTATATCGAACGAATGTTCTTTTGTCAATAGAAATTTTGAAATAGACTTATGAAAGTTTTGTAATATCTGTCCCTCTAAAGAATGATTGAAAAAGAATCGAGAAATGGATATAATACAATAAGACTAATGAAAGCGAGGTGTGAATATGGCTAAAGAAAGAGTTTATGCGTGTATAGACTTAAAGTCATTCTATGCTTCGGTTGAATGTGTCGAGAGGGGACTGGATCCATTCACTACAAACCTTGTAGTAGCTGACTATACTCGTGGCGATGGTGGTATTACGCTCGCTATATCTCCGGCGATGAAAGACTTAGGAGTAAAAAACAGATGCCGTGTATTTGAAATTCCAAAAGGAATTGAATATATAACCGCAATGCCAAGAATGAAAAAGTACATGGATTATTCTGCTGAAATATATGCAACCTATCTCAAATACATCAGTCAAGATGACATTCATGTTTACTCAATCGATGAATGCTTTTTTGACTTAACGGATTACTTAACGCTATATAACAAGTCAGCAATGGAAATCGCTGAAATGCTTATGAATGCTGTATATGAGAAAACACATATCTGTGCTACTGCCGGCGTAGGAACAAACTTGTATCTCGCTAAGATTGCAATGGATATTACAGCAAAGCATATTACATCACATATTGCTTATTTAGACGAAGAAAAATACAAAGAAACTTTATGGCATCACAGACCTATTACAGACTTTTGGAGTGTAGGTCACGGTATAGCAAAACGATTAGAACGCTATGGCATCTATGATATGTACGATATAGCTCACACAAAAGAAGATATATTGTATCGTGAGTTTGGAGTGAATGCAGAATTTTTAATTGACCACTCAAAAGGAATTGAACCTTGTACTATTGCAGACATTCATAATTACCATTCAAAAACCACATCCATGTCAAACGGTCAAATCTTATTTAAAGATTATTGCTATGAAGATGCAAAGCTCGTCATGAAAGAAATGGTTGATAATCTAACTCTTGATCTGGTAGCACAAGGATTAGTAACAGATTCGATTTCACTTTACATTGGATATTCTAAAGATGTAGTTAAAAGCACAGGGGGAACACGAAAGCTCGGTTGCTACACGAGTAGTTACAAAAAACTCGTAGCAGCCTTCGTTAAATTTCTTGAAGAATCAGCTCACAGGGATATACCGATACGAAAAATCAGCATTGGGTTCAACAGAGTGACCGCTGATGGCTTTGAACAGTTTGATTTATTTACTGCACCTGATAAATCCGAAAAAGAAGAAAAAATGCAGAAAACCATATTGAGCATTAAAGAAAAGTATGGAAAGAACGCTGTCTTTCGTGGAATGTCCCTTCAAGAAAATGCAACACAGCGAATGAGGAATGGATTGATAGGAGGTCACAAAAGTGGTGAAGAAGAACAGCAGAGCTGACCGTGCAAAACAGTTCATGCCTTTTGCGGCTCTTAAAGGATACTATGATTTAGTCAGAGAAAAAGAAAAAGTAGTTATACCTAAAAAAGTAAAGGGCGATTATGAAATTGATGTTCTCAACTTCAAACTCGCCCAATTGAAAAAAGGTATGATGATAACTGTTAAACACTATGTTAAAGACGGATATATAAATACTGATGGAATAATTACTGAGGTAGATAATACCTTCAAACGATTACGAATTGTCCGAACCTATATCAACTATGATGATATCGATGATATAACCGGTGATGATATTGTTGAACCCGATTTTTGAACTCACTTCGATTTGAAGTGAGTTCCTTTTTTTAATAATCATATTTTTTATTCATAAATCTTTCGGCTTGCTCTTTGAAGTTCAAAGCGAACGAAATTCCTTTTGCAAATGCGTCAATGCAATACTCATCATTGAACTGCACGATATACTTAAACACATCATCGTCATAATCCATTTCGGGATAATTTGGATTGGTCTGTCTGATGACACTTAAAATTTCTTCCTTCATTTTTCGTTGAGCATGGTTAAGTAATTCATATCTTGGATTGTCAAGAGGGTTCGCTCTCGAAATCACAAGCTCATATACCATTTTAAGTTCGGTCATCTCTTTCATATCATCACCACCTTTCGTTTTAGGTTGTGGTGATGTTAACTCTGTTTGAATTTGAATTCAAGTTATTTTTTCAACTACAAGGGGTCTTGACAGAAAATTATGAATTTGCTAATATGAAAACGGAGAGAAAATTCAATAAAACTATGATGAACCTATATGCATTTTTATTTTGAGATGCGTATAGGTTTTTTATTTTTATTTTTAGAAAGGGGAATGAAAAATGCTATATCAAAAAATTCCAAGCGGAAGATTTTGGATTATGCCAAATGACTTTTTTGAAAAATATAAATTGAACAGTCGTGACTTTATGGTCTATTGTTTTTTGGTTTCCAAAAAAGATAAAAAAGGAAAAAGTTATTGGTCAATAAAAAGAATGGCTGAGCAATGCAATATGAGTTACGAAAGTGTAAGACGAGCAATAAAATCTCTTGAGGATCAATGCTTAATTGATGTTGAACACTGCTCGGTCAATGGTAAAAAAAATTCAAATATTTATACTGTGCATCGGTTGATTTGATTTTGCTTTCTACTTTTGCATTTTTGATGCATAAACAATATAAAAGCCCGGAATGAAAAAAGTGAATGAAAAAAACGATGATTTTTTAATGAAAATCTGCGGCTTTTGGATCGATTTTGAGGCGGATTTCAAGCCGTCGATTTTAAAGCAGGATAAAGGGGTATGATTTTCGGGCATTGAAATGCCCGAAAACGCCGTCCGGCAAAGCCTGTCGGCTTTTCGATTCGTAATACTTTTGCGTATGATTCCAAATTCGTATGCAGTTAGGGGTGTTTTTCGCAGAAAATCAAGGTTTTTGAGTATTCACGGAAAGGAGTGCGTATGATGAACAAAACTAAAGCGGAAATTGAGCAAATGGCGAGTTTCATTTGCCGTGAAAAAGGACAATATATGTTCAACAAAAAAGAAATCGGAATCATTACCGGGTTATGCAAAGACAAAGTTGCGGAGCTCTGCGAGAACATTCCTGCAGCCTGTGACAGCAGAGTTAAGTTATATTTCATCAAAGATGTTCTGAATTATCTCTACAATTCCTGATGAAATATATAATTCCAACTCGGCATACAGGTCAAAATCTCACAAAAAATATGTCTCTTTTTTGTCAGGTATTGGTCTGGCTATTTGCAAAACTGTGTGGTAGTGTTGGTGTTGCCAAAAGGCAAAGAAATTACTATACGGAGGTAAATTATGTACGAATTATACGACAAAAACGGTAACCAAATCGGCTACCGAATGACAAAAAGAATTAAAAATGAAGATGGCAAATACGATGTATTAACTGCTCGATCAAAGACGAGTGAAAAGGATTGCCGAAAGAAACTTGATGACATGGTCAAGGAGTATTATCAACTCCAAGAGAAGAAAAAGAGTGGCGGTGTCTTCTCCGAAATGAAATTAAAAGACTACGCAGATAACTGGTATCACCTTAACATTGAGAAAGCGAACTGCACACAAAAGAACAAATATATGTACAAAAACATCGTCTACAACCACATCATTGAACACCTCGGTTCGATAAAGTTATGCAACTTGACTGAGGATGACTGCCAAAGATTCATAAACGAATATGCAGGATGGAGTAAGGCATTTGCATCAAAGGTACGCATGGTGTTAAGGCGTATACTTACAAAAGCTGAAAAGCAAGAACTCATCAAAACCAATGTGGCAAAGGACATTGTCCTGCCGACTGTGTACGAGAACAAGCACAGACCAATCACCGATGATGAACGCCGAATGATACTTGAAACCATACCTAAACACTATGCCGGAACAATGGTGCTTACAATGTTATGCTGCGGACTTAGACCGATAGAAATCCGAAGAATGAAGTGGGATTGGATAGATTTTGAAAACGCAATTCTGACAGTCGGCAAATCCAAAACGGAAGCAGGAACAGGACGAAAGATACCAATTCCGCCTGTACTTTTAGATGCATTAAAGGAACATAAAGCAAAGGATCTCAACGATGAATATGTATTCGTAAAGTACGAAAAGCACACACGAATGGATGACAATGCCTTCTATCAAAGCTGGAAAAACTTCGTAAAAGAAATGGACTTAGCAAACGGAGCTCACTTATATCGCAATCAAGTAAAGAACTCAATCATAGCACCTGACTTCGAGCCATACCTACTGCGTCACACCTTCTGCACCGATTGTCAGGCAGCCGGAGTGCCAATCAATGTGGCAAAAGAATGGATGGGACACTCTGACATATCGGTAACAGCTAAAATTTACACGCATATGGTAGACGAAGTATTCGAGCAGAACAGAGCAAGAATGGCACAATATGCAGTAACCAAATCTCAACAAGTTGAAGAACAAACAACAGTAAATCAAGTATAAAGAAAAAATTGTTCTCACTCATAAATTGGTCTGTAAAAAGCGTCGGACATTACAAGATTCAATTCATCTGCGTGCATAACAGCCGATATGATATTTTCTTCGCCGTAAATCTTTTGAGCAAAACGATACGCCTCGGCATAAAATTCCTTTGCAAATTCATATCCGCCGTGCTCTTAAAAACAGGCGGTAGTTTCATAGGTATTTACAAATTTTGATAACCAAGAACAAAGCAAAGAAATAATACAAAATGCATTGTGTCCTTATTGATTTTCAATGTTTTGAAAATATGATAATGCTTTGCTTTCAAAATCGCAACCATCAGTTAAGTAGAAGTTATATACACCGCTTAAAAGAACTTTTTCGCCGTCATCATTAACGGTTAAAAGCTTAGTTTCATCAAATTCAAATTCAAATTCTTTTTCTTCCTGAGGTTTCAATAAAATTCTTTTGCAATCTATCAATGATTTAATCGGTGTTTTAAAATCGGCTTCCGGATAAGTAACATATAACTGCAAAACGGTTTCACTTTCAACGTCACCTACATTTTTAACAGTTGCACGAATTTTGTTTTCACACACTTCAGTATTTTTAAGAGCAAATTTTGTATATGTTTTTCCGTATCCGAAAGAGTATTGAACTTTTCCGTTAAAATACCGATATGTTCTGTTTTGCATAGAATAATCGCAGAAATCAGGCAAATCATCTGTTGAATTATAAAATGTAACAGGCAGCTTACCGCTTGGCGAACATTTACCGAACAGTATGTCGGCAATGGCTTTTCCGCCCTGTGCACCGGGATACCAGCATTGCAAGATGGCATTAACACGGTTTTTGAATTTTCCAAAATTGATACAACCGCCTGAGAAATTCAGCAAAACAATTTTTTTACCGGTCTTAATAAGCTTTTCAATATATTCTTGCTGATTGATCGGTAAATCTATATTTTCACGGTCCCCTTGTTTTCCGATGTTTCCGCCGCCACCTGCAAGAGCACCGCCGGCTTCTTCGCCTTCTATTGAAGAATCAAGCCCTGTGCACATAAGGATAATATCGGAATTTTTAGCCTTTTCGAGAGCGAGTTGTTCATCACTGCTTTTTTTAGAATCGAACAAGTGAATTCCCCTGATAAATTCTGTTTCACTGTTATATTCGCAAACGGCATCCGTAACCATAACAAAATGTGATGGGTCACCGAAATAATTTCCGAGATATGCTAACTTATTATCAGCGTTATAGCCTGTAATCAAGATTTTTTGTGCATTCTCTTTAAGCGGCAGCGTGCCGTCATTTTCCAATAGCACAATTCCTTTTTCTGCCATTTTTATAGCTTGTGCTTCGTGTTCAGGCGTTGCATTTTCTTCTGTTGAGATTTTATTGAAATGACAGTTATCATCAAACATTCCCAATGAACTGCGAATTGCCATAAGTCTTGCAACAGATTTTTTTATAATTTCTTTATTTATATATCCCAATTTTACCGATACAGGCAAAAGAGAATAAACGACACCGCATTCAAGGTCGCATCCTGCTTTCACTGCCATTGCGGCACCTTTTGCGGGATTTAGTGTTTTTTTGTGCTTATAGATAACATCAAGTATCGCAGAACAGTCTGATACATAGTAACCGTCAAAGCCCCATTCCTTTCTTAAAAGCTTTTCTATCAGCTTGTCAGACGCACAGCAACTTTCTCCGTTGACTTGATTATATGCTCCCATGACTCCGCTTACCTTCGCTTTTTTAACAGCAGCTTCAAATGCAGGGACATATGTTTCGTAAAAATCTTTTTTTGATATTTCGGCGTTAAAGGTGTGTCTTAAGGCTTCCGGGCCGCTGTGCACACAGAAATGTTTTGCACAAGCGGAGGCTTTCATGTACTTTTCATCATCGCCCTGTATACCTTCAATGAATGCACAACCGAGTATAGATGTTAAATACGGGTCTTCACCGTATGTCTCATGACCTCTGCCCCAGCGTGGATCTCTGAAAATATTTATGTTAGGCGACCAAAGCGTAAGCCCTTTATATATGCTGTAATCCTTATTCTTTTGACTTTCATTAAATTTCGCTCTTGCCTCTGTTGAAATTATATCTGCACACTTTTTTACAGTTTCTCTGTCAAAAGAAGCTGCCATACAAATCGCCTGCGGAAAAACGGTGGCAACACCGGCTCTTGCTACACCATGCAAGCCTTCATTCCACCAGTTATATGATTTTATTCCGAGACGCTCAATAGATTTTGATGAATTTCTCATTTGCGAAACAAGCTCAATTAAAGACATTTTATCGGCGAGATTTTGCCCGATTATTTTGTGCTTTTGATAGTTTTCGTTTGTCATATGATATTCTCCTTGACAAAGATAATTATTTGGAGTATTATTGTATCGTGCACGAGCACGAGAATATATTACAGTATAAATCGTTTTTTATATAAAGTCAAGAGGACATATTTTATGCCAATTACAGAACAAGAAATTGCCAAGCTTGCAGGAGTAAGCAGAGGAACAGTCGACCGAGCGTTAAAAAACCGTCCCGGAGTAAGTTTGCAAACTAAAGAAAAAATATTGAAAATAGCAGAAGAATATAATTACAAGCCAAATATAATTGGTAAGGCTCTTGTTTATTCAAATCGCACTATACCGATTGAAATTATTTTGAACAGTGTTGGAAATACTTTCTTTGACGAGATTAAAAGAGGCATATCCGATGCGCAAAAAGAATACTCAAACTACGGAATATCTGTTAATATTAATGAAATTAAAGGTTACAATCCAAATGATTTCCTTGATGCAATCAGCATTTTGCCTAACTCAACTAAAGCATTGATATTAAGTGCTGTTGAAGATGAAAAAATAAAAAATAAGATTGATGAATTAGTTGAAAACGGAACGGAAGTTATTACTTTGTCGAGTGATATAAATGATTCTAAAAGACTAAGCTATGTAGGATGTGATTACTACAAAAGTGGCCAAACCGCTGGTCGGCTTATCGGGTTAATGTCTTCCGGAAAGGCTAAGCTGTGCATTGTAACGGGAAATATGCAGCATGTGGGTCATCGTCAGCGAGTTGAAGGTATAAAAAATGTTATATCGGAATACGAAGATATTTCAATATCAGATATAGTTGAAAATAATGATGATGATGATAAAGCTTATTTAACAATGAAAAATGTTCTTGCTAAAAAAACAGATATTGATTTTATTTGTATTACTGCAGGCGGTGTTGCAGGTACATTAAAGGCTATTAAAGAAAGCAAAAGACAAATAAAAGTAACATCTTTTGATGAAACTGTGACAACAAAAAAAGCTATGCAAACAGGTGAGATAGCAGCAACGGTATGTCAGCAGCCGTATGAGCAAGGCTATAATTCTGTTAAAAGCGTATTTGATACTATTGTAGCAAAATCGAAAGTGCCCGAGTATCAGTATTCGCAGTTATATATTAAAGTTGACAAATCTCTGTAGGAAATAACACAATTTTGTTTCCTACAGAGACAAAATTTAAACTTATATTTTTTTTGATCGTGTCGTGCACGAGAACGGAGAATATTATGGATGAAAATTTGCGTACTTTTTTGCAGCATAACAGCAATTTGAAATATTCATTATTTTTGAAAAAATTAAGGAAAAAGATTTATGAGCCGATTTGCAGCTTGGATGCATTTATTTATAAATCAAAAGAGCCTATACCCTTTTCTAAAGTCAAATCTCTTGTTTTTGAGAAAATTCAACTCAATGAAAATTGGGGAGGCTTTTTTGACTGTGCTTGGTTCAAATTCACTGCTGATATTGAGAATGTAAAAAACAATCTTGTTGCCGTGATTGATATCGGCGGCGAAGGGTGCATTTACAATCAGAACGGTTCTGCCGTTCAGGGAATAACAAATGTGCTCGGAATGGTAGACAGATTTCAATCGGTAAAAGGTAAGGCTGTAATTCCTTTGAATCGAATTGATAACTTCAAAGACGGCAAAATATTGTTTTATGCAGATTGCGGCAATAACGGCAGAGGCGGAAAAAGCACCGGTCAGGCACGCTTTGAAAGAGCAGATATTTGCGTCCTCAGACAGGACATATTAGATTTATATTATGATATTTTAGCCTGCTATCAGCTCCTCTGTGCAGTTAATGATAATGCACAGAAAAAAGAAATTACAGCTCGCATAAACAAGGCAATATCAATTGCACACAATACACAACCGGAAAAAGTCATTGTAGCAAGAAGTGTATTGTCTGAAATGTTTGACGGGAAGTATAAGCAAAATTTCACTGTTTACGCAGTAGGTCACGGTCATCTTGACCTTGCATGGTTGTGGCCTGTTCGTGAAACAAAAAGAAAGGCAATAAGAACATTTTCGAATGCAATCTATGAAAGCGAACAATGCCCAAGCTATGTTTTCAACGGCAGTCAACCACAACAATATGAATTTATAAAAGAAAAGTCGCCCGAACTGTACGAAAAAATAAAGTCGGCTGTTGAAAACGGAAATATTGAACCTCAGGGCGGTATGTGGGTTGAACCCGATACAAATTTGCCTTGCGGCGAGAGTCTTATTCGCCAGTGCTTTTACGGCAAAAAATATTTCAGGGATGAATTTCAAAAGGATGTTAAAACGCTTTGGCTTCCTGATGTATTCGGTTATACGGCGGCATTACCGCAAATTATCAAAAAGTGCGGTATGGATACATTTATGACTATTAAACTTAGTTGGAACAATATCAACCGGTTTCCGCATCACACATTTATTTGGCAGGGGCTTGATGACAGCAAGGTGTTAGTTCATATGCCTCCTGAAGGTGATTATAATTCGAATGCCACACCGTATGCCTTTGAGAAAATTTATAATAATTATAAAGAGAAAAAAATAAGTGATATTGCTCTTATGCCATTTGGCATCGGAGACGGCGGAGGCGGTCCCGGAGAATATCATATCAATATGGCAAAAAGGTGCGAAGGTTTAAGGTATATCCCTAATGTTAAGATGTCATCATCTGAAAAATTCTTCGACGAACTGAAAAAGAACATATCCAAATATCCGGAGTATAAAGGCGAGCTGTATTTGGAAAAGCACCAAGGTACATATACTACACAGGGCAAGGTTAAGAAGAATAACCGTCAATGCGAGGTTCTGCTGCATTTTGCCGAGTGGATTTGTACTATGGCGTTTATAAAAGGCAAGGAATATCCCCGTAAAGAACTTGATGAAATTTGGAAAGAAGTATTGCTTTATCAATTTCACGACATTCTTCCCGGATCATCCATTCAAAGAGTTTATGAGGAATGTAATGCAAGATACGAAATCCTCAAGAAAAATATAAACAACATTATAGACGAAGCTGTTTTATATTTACAAAATAATGAAAAATCTCTGTTTGCGATAAATCCTATCGATTTTGAACGCTCAGGATATATAAAGCACAAAAACGAATGGTTTAGATACGCTCTTGCTCCTTATTCAGCAGGCGAATTGAAAAAAGCAAGTTTGCCCGTATCGCTTTATTCTTCAAAAAATATTATTGAAAACGAGTACCTTAAGATCGTGTTCGATAATAACGGACAGATAAAAACAATACTCGATAAGCAAAATAATTACAACTGTGTTGCTTCAAAATTTAATGCAGTTAGGATTTATAAGGATAGATTTGTTCATCCGTACAATGCTTGGGATATAGATATAAATTATACCAAGCATAAACCTACGGATATGAAACTTGTGGAAAGCAAAGAATATTGCGATGGTAACAGCGTTGTTCGTGAAAACAAATTTGTTTATAAGAGTTCTTCATTAATTCAACGAATTATTCTTATGGAAAGTTGCTCGTACATAAAGGTTGAAAACGAAGTTGACTGGCACGAAACGCATAAAATGCTTCGTATTGACGCTTATCCTAAAAATTTCAGCGACAAAGTATTGTGCGACATTCAGTTTGGTAATATTGAACGCAGCACAAAAACCGATAACAAAATCGACTATGCACAGTTTGAAATTCCTGCTCATAAATGGGTCGATGTTTTTGACGGAGACTACGGCATCGCAATACTAAACGATTGCAAATACGGACACAGAGTAAAAGATGGTTTAATCAGTCTAAACTGCTTGAGAAGTCCTGTATATCCCGACAAAACAGCTGACAGAGGCAAGCATACATTCTCCTATGCGATTTATCCTCATAAGGAAAAGCCTATGGAAAGCGAACTTATAAAAATCGGATACGAGCTGAATAATCCTATTAAGATTTGCGATAGAGGTTTAGATATTAAGCCGATATTTGATTGCGATAATTCAAACATAATTATCGAGACGATTTTTGTGAATGATAGAGGAAATATTGCAGTTAGAATGTATGAAGCGGCAGGAAAGTCAACAGTTGCAAAAGTCAATGCAAACTTTGACTATAAGAGCATTAAACAAACAAATATGCTTTTTGAAAATGAACAGGAGATTGATTTGAATCATCTTGTGTTTGAACCATTCGAAATCAAAACATTGGAGGTAATGTGAAAATGACAAAGAAAATAACTGCAATTATTTGCGTGTTTATCTTATTTGTAACAGCGTTCTGTTTTGCCGGTGAACACATTGGCACAAGCAAAAAACATGAGTTTAATAATCCATATTCAAATGTGAAAAATTTAGCACTTAAAGATACAAAAAACAAAATGACCGACGGAAAAATTAAAACAAGTGCCGGACTGTTTAAATTAAAAGGCAACTTTGATGTCATAGACTTAGGTGAAATCTGTGAATTTAACACTATTGTTCTCAGAGAAAAAGGACTAAATATACATAAGTTTTCAATTTCAGTATCTGATGATAATAAAAATTATACAGATATTTATTCAAACGATAAAGTTGAATATTGCAGACTTTGTTCATTTGATACCGTAAGTGCACGCTATGTAAAACTTTCTGTCGATGATTGTGATAACTTGCCAAAAATCAGAGAAGTTGAAATTTATAATATGCATCCCGAAAAGAATGATGATTTTCGTGTTACATCTTACAGCACACTCGGTGGAGCTATTTATCAAGTAATCGATGATAAAACTATGACCGATGAAGAAAAAGACAAAAAAATAAAAGAAATGATTGATGCGGATTATTACGATACCGTAACAGATTACATTCAAATCGGTAATGTTCGTTGGACAGAGGAAGGCAACATCATCATATCCGGCTGGGATGACAAAGAATATGACGAAGATAAATATTACGGCGTGATGATGAAAAATTTGCACGAAGTGTTAGATTCAAAAGGCACAAACCTTGTGTTGACAATTCTAAATCCGTCGGGAGAAGGCGGCAACGAAAAAGTGGTGAAGTCTATTACCGAAAATCGTGATACTCTGATTACAAATATGATTGCTTTTTGCAACAAATATGAATTCGATGGAATTGACCTTGATTGGGAATTTCCGATGTCACAAGATGAATTTGATGCATACAACAGTTTCTTGCAGGAATTGAAAGCAAGAATGAAAGCAGAAATGTGGAATAAAGATGATTCAACACTATCCTTAGCACTTGCAACATGGGCTTTAAAATATACACCCGAAACGATAAATTGTATAGATTATGTTAATGTTATGGGCTATGATATTTTGGATCAAGACGGAGAACATTCTTCATTCTTCAGCAGTTGTGTCCAGGCAGCGGAATATATTGAAAGCCAGGGCTTTTCAAAGGAACAAATTATCATTGGCTTCCCTTTTTACGGTACATGGTTAGGCGGTCAAATGGAGCAGTACGGTTATAATGGAATAAGTGAAAAAATATCTCCGTTTAATAATTACTATACAATGAAAAAAGCTGATACACAGGAAGACAGAACGGTATATTTTAACGGACAATCAATAATACGAGATAAAACGGCTTACAGTTATATAAACGGATATGGCGGTGTAATGATTTTCAGTCAATATTGTGATTTGCCATCTAAAGACGAAAATTCATTAACAAAAGCAATCCATGATTACTTATCGGAGGTAGAGTAATGAAAGCAATTAACAAAATTTTTACGCCTTTATGTATAGGAATGTCATTTTTTGTTTCCTTTTTCTTGCTAAAGGATTATGTTTATGCCGAGGCAATGAAAGAACAGGAAATATTTAAAATTCAGGCGATAATTTTCATTCCTTTGTTTTTAATTGGATTTATAGTGTCAATCGTTTTAACAAATAAAAAGCAAGTAAAATCAATAATGCCTTATTCCTTGCTTTTAACAGGTATGTGCGTTGTTTTGCTTGGCATTTTGAATGTGTATAATTTACAGATGATTTTGCCACTGGTGAAAACAAATTCCATTACATTGGTTGTTATGTGGATAACAAGAATACTTGGTGGCGTTATTGGTTTGTTTATTGGTTTGGCTGCAGGTGCAGCTGACAAAGGCAAACTCGTGCATTTTCTTCTGCTGTTAATCAGCGTAGAAATAGGATTTTGCATTAAACAAATTGCCGGGAATGAAATTTTATATGCACAGTTCTATTATGTAATAGGAACGATAACAATGCTATGCTCGGTATTAAATTCTAAATTGCAGGAAAACAGAGAAACGATTATTAAAAATGCGTAGATACAGTGAATAAAGGATATAAATTTATATGAAAAAGAAAATCATAATTTCCATAACGGCAATTGTATTGGTATTTGCTTTAATTGGAGCCTCAGTGGGTGTGTATATGTCTTACATAAACAAATATGAACCGATAGCTTCCCCAACATCACTTGCTTACACCAAATCGGACAGTCAGAAAGAGCTTGTTAAGAGTGCGGATTTTTATGTGTCAGTAAACGGAGATGACAGCAGTGACGGCACACTCAATAAACCATTTCAGACAATCAAAAGAGCACAACAGGCTGTCCGTGAAGCTATTAAAAATTCTGATGAAAGCAAAACATCAATTACCGTTGCAATAATGGCAGGCACATATTATGAAACGGGTATTGAGTTTGACGAAAGGGATTCTTCGAAAAATACAGCAGTTACATATACATCATATGGCAATGGCGATGTTATACTCTGCGGCGGCAAAATTTTATCTTCTGCTGATTTCTCTTCTGTCGACGGTGAAACCGCCAAAAGGCTCAACAGCCAAGCGGTGGATAAGGTTAAGATGATCGATTTGAAAAAACTTGGTCTTAATAAAGCAGACTATGGTAAAATCAAGGCAACAGGAGGATTTAATACGGAAGAGTATTATGACAATGCAGCAACTGAAAATCCCTGTGAATTGTTTTTTAACGGAAAGCGGATGACCCTGTCCCGTTACCCTGATAATGACTATATTACGGTTGGAAATGTAAAAGACAATGGTGATTACTATGATGAAAAAGATCAATCATGGTTTAACACTCGTAACAAAAAAGGCGGCACTTTTGCTATTGATGATGATGATTATGAAAGGGTAAAAAGCTGGCAGAATACAGATGATTTATGGGTGTATGGCTACTTTTATCATGATTGGGCAGATATGTCTACTCCTATAAAAACCATAAACAATGACAAAACAATAACCACTGAGTATTGTAGTAAATACGGCTTTAAGGAGGGCGGCTATTATTATTTCTTCAATGTTCTTGAAGAGCTTGATACGCCGGGCGAATATTACATAGACCGTGATAACGGAATAATGTATTTTTATCCTCCCGATGAAAATGCTAACAGTCAAATCATGCTCTCTACCAGCAATAAAAAGATAATCAGCATTACGAAAAAAGCGTCTAATATAACCATAGACGGTCTTGTTTTACAGGGCACAAGAAGCAGTGCTGTTGCGGTTGAAGGCGAAAACTGTAAAATCGTAAACTGTACGGCTAAAAATGCGGCAGAATGCGGAATCAATGTCAGTGGCAAAAATAATCTTGTGGAAAACTGCGAGGTTGCTTTTGTGGGCAAGGATGCAGTTATGCTGTCCGGAGGCAGTGAAGAGGGCTTCGTATATGGCAATAACACTGTTACTAACAATAGCCTGCATGATTTTGGTGAAATTCAGAAAACATATATTGCAGGTGTAAATTTAAGCGGCATCGGAAACAATGTTTCCCACAACGAAATTTATAATGCTCCCCATATGGCTATTTACTATACGGGAAATGAAAATGTAATGGAATACAATTACATTCATGATGTAGTTTTACAGTCATCTGATGCGGGTGCAATTTATACGGGCTATAGTTACAGCACTTACGGAAATGTTGTCCGCTATAATTGCATCACTAATATAGGCTCAGGTGATTTTACACCTAACGGCATTTACTTTGATGACAATTCCTCGGGTCAAACTGCCTACGGAAATATACTTATAAATATACCGGGTTACGCTATACTTGTAGGTGGCGGCAGAGATAATACGATTGAAAATAATTTAGTGATAAACTCCTCAAGAATGATAGATTATGATGACCGTGCATATGACGGTTATCACAATGATGGCTGGTATGCAAAAAACTGTAAATCTCCTGATGGAGGATTATGGCAGTTGGTGAATAAGGCCAAGGAATTTAATAATTCAATCGGTAATAAGTACGAGGGAATTGACCGTATGCACCAGGATTATTCAAGGGTGGATGACGAAGGTTTTGCCGTTAATCCTTCAGGGTCATCTCTTAAAAATAACATTATCATTTCAAAGAAAAACAAGGTTGGTGATATTGCAAAGACAGTGAAAAAATATTCGGTCGTTGAAAATAATCAAACCTTTACTTTAAACAGTGCTAAAAGCTCATTTGAAGATTATGAAAACGGCGATTACAGAATCAAAAAAGGCAGTAAAATTTCAAAAGAATGTCCTGATTTTAAGGAAATCCCTGTTGATAAAATTGGCAGAAAGTAAACGGAGGTAAGAAAAATGTATTTCAAAAATATTGAAAAAATCAAATTTGAGGGTGTTAATTCAAAACATCCGCTTGCTTTTAAGTATTATGATGCAGATAGAATTATAGCAGGTAAAAAAATGAGTGAGCATTTAAAGTTCGCTATGAGCTACTGGCACACAATGTGTGCCGACGGTACGGATATGTTTGGCAAAGGAACTGCTGATAAAACATTTGGCGGTGAAACACCGATGGAAATTGCAAAAAACAGAGTTTATGCTGCATTTGAATTGATGGAAAAATTAGGAATGAAGTATTTTTGCTTTCATGACAGAGATATTGCACCTGAGGGTGCTACGCTAAAGGAAACAAATGAGAACCTTGACGAGATTGTTCCTGTTATCAAATCTGAAATGAAGAGAACCGGTATAAAGCTTCTTTGGGGTACGGCAAATTGCTTTAATAATCCAAGATATATGTGTGGTGCCGGCACTGCATCTAACGCAGATGTATTCGCTTACGCTGCTGCACAGATAAAAAAAGCTATTGAAATCACCGTAGAACTTGGTGGTCAGGGCTATGTGTTCTGGGGCGGCAGAGAGGGCTATGATACGCTTCTGAATACTGATATGGCAAAAGAGCAGGATAATATGGCATATCTTATGCGTATGGCTGTTGATTACGGCAGAAAAACCGGCTTTACCGGTGATTTTTACATTGAGCCAAAGCCGAAGGAGCCAACAAAGCATCAATATGATTTTGATGTGTCAACCGTTCTTGCTTTTTTGAGAAAGTATAACTTGGATAAAGATTTCAAAATGAACATAGAGGCTAACCACGCCACACTTGCAGGTCATACTTTCCAACACGAACTGAGAGTTGCAAGAGATAACGGCGTTTTCGGTTCAATTGATGCCAATCAAGGTGATATGCTCCTTGGCTGGGATACTGACCAATTTCCTACCGATTTATATAACTCTACTATGTGTATGTATGAAGTTCTTAAGCAGGGCGGCTTTACAAACGGAGGACTTAATTTTGATGCAAAAGCTCGCAGAGCAAGCAATACCGGAGAAGATATTTTTATTTCCTATATTGCAGGTATGGACGCCTTTGCTTATGGCTTGATTGTGGCTGATTTAATGATTAAAGACGGTGTTCTTGATAAATTTGTTGATGACAGATATGCTTCATACAAAGCCGGTATCGGCAAAAAAATTGCAAATCACACCACGTCGTTTGAAGAACTTGAAAAATACACCCTTGAAAACGGTGAACCTACTGTTCAAAGCGGTAAGCAGGAATATCTTGAAACGCTTATTAATCAATACATCATTTTAGCAGGTAAAGAAATATGAACTATTTTATAGGTGTAGATGTAGGCACATCAGCAACCAAATCGGTTTTATTTGACGAAAATGGTAGTATTATAGCAAGTGACAGTCAAAGCTATGAATTAAAACAGCCATATAACGGATGGGCACAGCAAAATCCTATAGATTGGAAAAATGCTGCAATTAAAACAATCAAAGAAATATCAAGTAAAGTTGACGCTGAGTCAATTAGAGCAGTTGGTGTATCCGGTCAAATGCACGGTTTAGTGGTTTTAGATCAAATCGGTGATGTGTTGTATGACAGCATAATCTGGTGCGACCAAAGAACGCAAAAAGAAGTTGACAAAGTTATCAGCGTTTTAGGAAAGCAAAAGTATATTGAGTTGACTTTAAATGCTCCAAATACTTCATTCACACTTTTTAAACTTTTATGGTTGCGAGACAATGAACCGGATGTTTTTTCAAAAGTAAGGAAGGTAATCCTTCCAAAAGACTATGTGAATTATGTTTTGACAGGAAAATATGCAACTGATGTTTCCGATGCAAGTGGTACAGGATATTTTGATGTTAAAAACAGAACTTGGTCCGGTGAAATACTTAAAACATTTGATATAGATGAAGAATTTTTGCCGAATGTTTACGAGAGTTCACAGGTTATAGGAAACATAACTGAGGATATAGCAAGGCAAACAGGCTTGTCTACAAGTACGGTTGTCGTTGCAGGAGCAGGTGACCAAGCCGCTGCTGCAGTGGGAAACGGAGTCATTAAAACAGGTAACACAAGTATTTCACTCGGCACAAGCGGAGTTGTATTTACTGCTCTTGAAAAACCTGATTATGACAAGCAGGGCAGAACACACACATTTTGTCATGCAGTACCAAACATGTGGCACATAATGAGTGTTACGCAGGGTTGTGGTCTGTCTATTGATTGGTTTCAACAAACATTTGCAAAGGCTTTAACCTATAAACAGCTTGATAAAAATGCCACTGATATTTCTGCCGACGGAATTATTTATTTGCCATATTTGATGGGTGAAAGGACACCACATCTTGATTCAAATTGTCGTGCTTCGTTTACCGGAGTTTGTGTGAATCATAATGTTTACAATTTTTACAGAGCTGTTTTGGAAGGCGTTTGCTTTAGCTTTAAAGACTGCATAAATGTGTTTGGTGACAACAATATAAGCACCGAACTCATTAAAGTTTGCGGTGGAGGAGCAAAAAGTAAATTGTGGCTTAAAATACTTTCAGATGTTTTGCATAAAGATATTTACACTTCAGATGATGTGGAAAGCGGAGCTTTAGGAGTTGCCATTCTTGCAGCCGTTGGATATGGATTTTATAGCGACATATCTCAAGCCTATGAAGAAATGAGTGATTCTATTTTAACTAAGGTGAAATTCTCCGAGGACAAAGCCGAGTATTATGATACAACATACGAGGTGTACAAAAAACTATACAAAGCTATCGAATGTGCAAGAAAGAGGTAAAAAATGAAAAATCTACATATTAACGGAACAGTGAAAATAATTATATCAATAATCGCTGTGATTTTAGCAATCGTAATTGCTTTCTTAGCAATTTGGATGATTCCTGTAAAAGGAAAAGAAAGTACAGATTATTGGTGTAGCACAATGAAGTATACGGATGATTATGCTGTTTCAATGAAAAAAGTACAGGGTAAAGAATTTAAAATCCTTGCTTTATCCGATCTGCAACTAAATGATGCCTTGGATTGCTTCGGAATGAAGGGAACAGCATACAGTACAGCAGAAAAGATTATAAAAGAGCAAAATCCGGATTTAATTGTGGTTATGGGCGATACGGTTTGGGCAGCATTTACTAAAGTTTCGGTTAAGCAGTTTGTAAAATTTATGGATAGCTTTCAAATCCCATGGGCACCTATTAACGGTAATCATGACGGTGAGGGTAATGCTGATTTTAATTGGATTGCCGATGAGTTTTTGAAATCTAAATACTGTTTGCTGAAAAAAGGTCCTAATAACATTGGCGGTATCGGAAACTATGTAATCAATATAAAAGAAAATGACAAAGTTGTAGAGTCATTGATTTTTATGGATTCTCATGCCTCAAGGTATTATAACGACATTCAAGACAACGGTTATGATTTTATTTATGACAGTCAAATGGATTGGTATAAATGGGTTATAAACGGCATTGCCTCTGAGAATAATGGTGAAAAAGCGGAATCTATGCTTTTTATTCATATTCCGCTGAATGAATATGTTGATGCCTATAAGCAATATGAGAAATGCGGTTTTGATCCAAGTATAGGTTTTGGAAAAAAGAACGAAGAAACTTGTCCGGGACATATAAATTCAGGTATGTTTGATGTTATAAAAGAAGCAGACAGTACGAAATATGTTTTTGCTGCTCATGACCATGTTAACAATTATTCAGTTGATTATGATGGTATTAGACTTAGTTATACAATGAAAACCGGAGATCGTTGTTACGCTCAGGATGATATGAACGGCGGAACATTGATTACGATTGGAGAAAAGGTCGAAATAGAGCATGTTTATTGCTGAAACTAAACATAATCAAAGACAAGGATAGATAAATTCAAGAATTCTTGAATTTATAAAGCAAAGGGTGTAGTCAATCGACTGCACCCTTTGCCGTTCTTTTTTAGTACTATCAATAATGGATTAACTCATTATATATTATCTCCATTACTTGGTTTTTGATATTGTTCATAACACCAACCCAACTATTTTGTGTATATTAACTTGAAAGGCTAATATTAGCAAATAAAAATTTTAGTAGTTACCTTTGCATTTTTGATGGATAAACAATATAAAAGGACAAACTTAAAGCGAGGGTTTAAAGTTTTATTCCTTTAAGCCCTCATTATTTTTTGAAATGTCTCTCAAATTTTTTGTTTATTTCAATTCGTGTTACGATTTTGATTTGAGCGATGTCTCTCAAAAGTCTCAGTCATAAATGCCCTAAATCGCACTAAAATGACTTTGGAATTTTGAAATTTGCTGTCTCTTAGAATCTCTCAAAAACTCTCACAAGATTTTGAGGCAAAGAAAAAGTGCCTGAATACCGCCGTAAAAAGCAGTATTCGGGCATAAAAAAGCCTCGGAACACGAATGTTCCGAGGTGTTGGCAGAGGTATAAGGATTCGAACCTTAAATGACGGAGTCAGAGTCCGGAGTGTTACCGTTACACTATACCTCTATATTATTCAAAGCGGTGGGTGATTAATACATTGCCATATCGCTTAGTGCTGAATAATATTATCACATTTATATAAAAAAGTCAATAGAAAAATTATTCTTTTTCTTTATTTTTGTATTTTTCAAGAAAGTTATGTTTTACTCCGTCTTTTTTAAAAGCAATTACGGTATCAAGATTTACATTTTCAACGCTTTTAAAAATATTGCTTTCAACCTGCGGATTGATTTTGCTCATTTGCTTAATCATATTTTTGATTTCCTGCCTTTTTGACGCATTGTCGGGATTGCAGGAGGTGCAGGTATCCGTAAACTTGCAGGCGCATTGAATGAAATGCAAATCGTTATAATCTCTCCAGCGTTTAATCTCGTTTTCACGGATAAGATACATAGGGCGAATAAGCTCCATACCCTCAAAGTTTGTTGAATGAAGTTTAGGCATCATAGTTTGCACCTGGCCGCCGTAGAGCATACCCATTAAAATTGTTTCTATAACATCGTCATAATGATGGCCGAGGGCGATTTTATTGCAACCAAGTTCCTTTGCTTTATTGTAAAGATGACCTCTTCTCATTCTTGCACAGAGATAGCAGGGAGATTTTTCAACGTGGAGTACGGATTCAAAAATATTTGACTCAAAAATTGTTATCGGAACATTTAAAAGCTTTGCATTTTTCTCAATGATTTCTCTGTTTTCAGGGCTGTAGCCGGGGTCCATAACAAGGTATACTACCTCAAACGGAAATTTGTTGTGCCTTTTAAGCTCTTGAAAAAGCTTTGCCATAAGCATAGAATCCTTGCCGCCTGAAATGCAAACGGCAATTTTATCACCTTCCTCAACAAGCTGATAATCGTTTATTGCGGCGGTGAATTTGCTCCAAATTCCTTTGTGGAATTTTTTGTTTATGCTTCTTTCAACATCCTTGGCTCTGTCGTTACCGCTCTTAAGATTTGCAAGCATATAGCCGTAGTAGCCCTCTTTTAAATTAGCTGCATTAAAGCCGTGCTCTCTTAAATTTTCTGCGACGGGGTCGCTGATAATTCCGCTTTTGCAGCAGATAATCAGAAGCTTATCTGTTGGGAGAGTATCAAGCCTTTCCATAATCTGATTTTGCGGAATGTTAATTGCTCCGTTTATTGTGCCGTAAGTAAATGCTATTTCGTCTCTGATATCAATAACAACATATTCGTCACTTTTTAATTCAAGCATTTCACTTATGCTTATTTCTTCGTATTTTTTCATAATGCTTACCTGAACAACTTATTTTTTGATAAGGTCCTTAATAACCTCGCCTGCGATAATTAATCCGACTGTTGACGGAACAAATGCATTGCTGCCGGGCACCTGCCTTCTTGCAGTGCATTTTCTCTCAGTTCCCGGAGGGCAAACGCAATTGTGTTTGCAGTTGTTTTCCGTATCCTCCATAGGCTTAATCGGAATTTCTTTTGAATAAACTACCTTAAGCTTGCGAACCTTGCGCCTTTTAAGCTCATATCTCATAACTCTTGCAAGCGGGTCAACGCTTGTTTTGTAAATATCCGATACTTCAAAAGCGGTTGGGTCCATCTTATTTCCTGCACCCATTGAGCAGATGATAGGCGTGTTATGCTCCTTTGCCTGCATAACAAGTGCAATTTTGCCAGATACCGTATCAATTGCATCAACTACATAATCATATTTTGAAAAATCAAACTCGTCTGCCGTTTCGCTTGAATAAAATGTTTGGTGCTTATATACAACGCAATCGGGATTGATTGATTTAATTCTTTCCTCTGCAACGTCAACCTTGAATTTTCCTATCGTGTCTGTTGTGGCAATAATCTGCCTGTTAATATTGGTTGGGCAAACCTTATCGTCATCAATAATATCAATAGTGCCGATGCCGCTTCTGACTAACGCTTCAACAGTGTATCCTCCGACACCTCCGATGCCGAAAACTGCCACACGTGAATTTTTAAGCTTTTCCATAGCTTCATTTCCTACCAATAATTCAGTTCTTGAAAAACGGTTTAACATAACTGCACCACCAATAATATTGTTTAATTTATTATTTTATAAGATTATATATTTCTTAACCTACCTTGTCAATAGGCTAAGTTATTAGTCGATTAATATATTAATAAATAATTGCAGATATTGACATTTGTCAGAAAAATGTGTATAACTAAGATGAATTGAGTAATAATATAACAAAAATCGGAGATATTATAATTTATGAGATATGATATAGGAATTGTTGGAACGGGGCCTGCGGGCATTTCTGCCGCAATTACCGCTAAGATAAGAAATAAAAATATTATCCTTTTCGGTAATAAAGATTTAAGCGAAAAAATGGTAAAGGCTCATTCAATAAAAAACTATACCGGCTTGCCAAATGTAACGGGAAACGAACTTAAAAATGATATGAAAAAGCATCTTGAAAGTCTCGATATAGAAATCACGGATAAAAAGGTGAATGCTGTTTATTCTATGGGCAAATATTTTGCTCTTCAAGTCGGCAATGAAATGATTGAATGTTCTTCATTGATACTTGCAACAGGCGTTATTCAGTCAAAAATGCTTAAAAATGAGGATGGATTCGTCGGCAGGGGAGTAAGCTACTGTGCAACCTGCGACGCTCATTTTTGCAAGGGTAAGGATGTCGGAGTTATTGCTTACGGCAAGGAAGCCGAGGAGGATGCAAAATTTTTGAGCGAAACGTGCCGAAAGGTCAAATATTTTCCGCTTTATGATTTTGAGCCTGAGGTTTTTGACAAAATAGAAAATATTGAAATAATAAACGATAAGCCGATTGGATTTGTCGGTGAAAATAAGGCTGAAAAAATAGCTTGCCAAAACGGTGAGTATGACGCTTTTTCGACTTTTGTAATTAGGGACAGTATTGCCGCCGATAAGCTTGTGCCGGGGCTTAAAACAGACGGGGCACACGTAATTGTTGATTTACAGATGAAAACGAATATTAACGGTCTTTTTGCCTGCGGCGATATTGCCGGCAAACCGTATCAATATATTAAAGCAGCAGGGCAGGGGAATGTTGCGGCGCTTTCAGCCGTTTCCTACCTTGCAAATCAAAATAAAGGAGAATAACAAATGATTGAAGAAATTAAAAACAGCGATTTTACAGACGTATTAAACAGCAAGCTTGCGGTTGTTGATTTTTCTGCCGTGTGGTGCGGTCCGTGCCAAATGCTTGCCCCTATTATGGAGGAGCTTTCCGACGAAATGGACGGCGAGGTTGATTTCTTTTCGGCAGATGTTGACGAAAACAGAGATTTAGCATATCAATTTGATATTCAAAGCATTCCTGCTATTGTAGTTTTTGCAAATGGAGAAGAGGTTACAAGAACGGTAGGCTTTCAGCCAAAGGAAGAACTTAAAGAATTAATTGACAGTTGTAAATAATTTCGGTCGTGAATAAGCAGCCATAACCGTGCCGAAACAGAAAAGGAATTAGAAATACGTATTTATCTACGTTTTTCTAATTCCTTTGTTTTTTATATCAATAACATTTGAACGTTTTGTCTTAATATCCTAAAGGATACGGCGACAAAACGTTGGGCACTTTGAATTTTTAGCAAAGGGGCAGTACCAACGTACAGCTCCCTTCACTAAAAATCCAATTCTGACTACTTCTTCGCAACCGCTTTTTATAGATAATATTTGCTAAGCTTTTTTCTTTCTGCCTGTAAATATTGAAATGCCGAATATTACTGCAAGGAGGAAGGCCGCAAAGATGAACCAACCGACAAGCATTGCCGTTCCCTTTGACTTGAACGTATCATAATATCCTTTAAGATAAATTATAGTTACTATAACAGGTAAAATGTATTGCATATAAAGTCTTATCCAATGCGGGAATTTGATTCCGTCGCCGTGGTTAGCCTCTTTAATGAAATTCTCAAAGCCCCAGCCGTTCTTTCTTACACAGAACATAACAAATGCAAGGCTTCCGAGAGGCAAAAGGTTAGAGGAAACAAGGAAATCCTCAAGGTCCATAATTGAACTGCCTTCGCCGAGTGGCTGAATGTTTGAAAGAAGATTGAAACCTAAAATAGCCGGCATTGAAAGAGCGGTTATAAGTACAAAATTAACAGCAACAGATTTTTTTCTGCTCCAAGAGCACATATCCATAAACATTGCAATAATGTTTTCAAATACTGCAATGATAGTCGAAAGAGCCGCAAATGACATAAAGATAAAGAAAAGCGTTCCCCAAATTCTGCCGCCTTTCATACTGTTAAATAAATTCGGAAGAGTAATGAAAAGAAGCGAAGGACCTGAGTCTGGTTGAACACCGAATGCAAAGCAAGCCGGAATAATGATAAAGCCTGCCATGAGCGCAACAAATGTGTCAAGCAAAACGATATTAACTGCCTCTCCTGTAATCCTTTTCTTTTTATCAAGATAGCTGCCGAAAATTTCCATGGCGCCGATACCGAGACTTAATGTGAAGAATGCCTGGCTCATTGCGGCAAATACTGCGTTGCCGACACCTACTTGCTTGACAGATTTGAAATCAGGCACAAGGTAAAATTTAATTCCCTCGCTTGCATTTGGCAGGAAAACGGAATTGACTGCAAGTGCAATCATAAGTACAAGAAGCAAAATCATCATTACCTTTGTTACTTTTTCAACACCTTTTTGAACGCCGAAAGCACAAGCGCCGAAAGAAATAACGATTGCGACTATTGCCCAAAGCGCCATGGTCTGCGGGGTGGAAAGCATATTGCTAAATGCGCCCGAAACAGCAGTATTGTCAAGCCCGGCAAGTTTGCCTGTCGCTTCCATATATGCGTAGTAAAGCATCCAGCCGCCTACCATTGTGTAAAACATCATAAGAAGGTAGCTACCCAAAATGCTTATCCATTTTAAGTGATGCCACTTTGTTCCTTTAGGTTCAAGCTTTTCAAAAGCTTTGCCCATACCCATTTGGCTTCCACGACCTACGGTAAATTCGCATACCATAATCGGAAGACCGAGTATAACTAAAAATGCAAGATACATTAATATAAATGCCGCACCGCCGTACATTCCCGTAATGTAAGGGAATTTCCAAACGTTGCCGATGCCTATTGCGCATCCTGCCGAAACCAATATAAATCCAAGTCGTGAGCCGAATTGTTCTCTTGTTGCCATATGTTTTTCCTTTCTTATAGCAAGTGTATTTTTAAATTTTATCATATTAATATATTAATATCAATACACCGCTTTTAAGCGTTAAAGTAAAAGAAAAACCGTAAATAGAAAATTATGTGAAACAATGTCTAATTATGAATTAATTATTAACATTAGCACTCTCCACTTGACAGTGCTAATTTATGGTGCTATAGTGTAGACAGAACGAAAGGAAAGAAAGTTAAGAGAAGAAAAAAGGCGAAAGCCTTAAAAACTCCGCTTTGTTTTCTCATCCCCGAGTTCATAGAAAACAGGTAGTCACATATAGTTAAATGTATGGTGTTTTTTATGAAAGGAGCGATGACTTATGTTGATGCCTAGCGTATTTGGTAAAGATTTGTTCGATGACTTTTTTGATTTTCCGTTTTATGATAATAATGAAATGGATAAGCTTGAAAAGAAACTCTATGGTCATAGGAGTAAGAACCTTATGAAAACAGATGTTCAGGAATCCGACGACAGTTACATTATGGAAATGGATTTGCCGGGATTTTCTAAGGACGAGGTTAAGGTTTCTCTTAAAGACGGTTATTTGACCGTTAAGGCAGCCAAAGGACTTGACGAGGAGAGCGAAAAGAAAAATACAAAATACATTCGCAAGGAACGTTATGCCGGCGAGTGTGAGAGAAGCTTCTATGTGGGCGACGTTAAGGAAAGCGATATCAAGGGCGAGTTTAAGCATGGTATTTTGACCTTGACAATTCCTAAAGTTCAGCCTCAAAAAGAAGTTGATACTACAAAATATATTGAAATCGAGTAATATTTAATTACTCGTGTTCCCCTTTAAGTTACAAGGCGGCGGGTGCTTATGCGCCCGCCGCCAATTGCATTATTATACTTATTACAAAAGCACTAAGCCATTGATGACTTAGTGCTTTTGTTTTTACTGAACTGATTTTTTGAAAACTTTTTTATCTAATTTTCTGCCGACTATTACGTAATAGAGAATTGTTCCGAGAACAAGCATAACTCCAAGCTCACCCAAAGCAACTAAACCGCCCTGTGTTAAAAAGCTTGCAAAATGAAATTTGCCCTCAATGAAGAACACTTCAATTTCCCAGCCGATAACAATTCCGTTGAAAACAGCAGGCATAAGAAGAGATAAAAGCGGATAATTTCCGATTTTTACATTTCTTAAAAGGTACATTGCCGTTGTTGCGCCGAGTGTTGCAAGCGAACCGAATATCATATCAAGCGGTAAGCCTGAACCGATATTGTAAATATTTGAAAGCACACATCCAAGCGTAAGCCCCGGTATAGCCGCAGGGGTGAAAAGCGCTAAGACGTTGAGTGCCTCGCTTACTCGAAATTGCACGGCGGCAGATGTTGTGCCGGGCAATAAAAAGTTTTGCGCATAGGTGAGCGCTGCATAGAGCGCCGCAATGATTGCTGTTTGAACTACGAATAATACTTTCTTGTTCATATTCTTTTGTCTCCTTAGTTTTGTTTTTAGAAGCACCGCAATTGCGATACTGGTCAGGATTTTGCGAACTGACAGAAAGTATTATATTCTATTTGCATTTAAAAATCAAGAGAAAATTATATATGCTCCTTAATAAGCATTATATCGCCTTTAGAGGTGATATCGATTACGCCGTAGTCGCCGTTCATACCCACGCTGCCGGGATTCATAATATACAAGCCGTCGAGGTATTCGGTATATTGATTATGTGTGTGACCGAAAAGGACGATATCGGCATTTCTTCTTTTGGCCTCGGCAATTATGTTTTCATATCCGAATTTAACATTATATGGGTGGCCGTGAGAAAAGAAAATCCTTTTGCCGGCAAATTCAATTTCCATTTTATCGGGATAATTTGAATACCAATCGCAGTTGCCGCAAACACGCTCGTATTTAATATGAGGATATGCGTCAATAACTGCATCAAAATCGTCCTCGCCGTCACCGAGAAAAATATATAAATCCGCATTGTCAAGATGCCTTTCGGCAGCCGCAAAAAGCTTTCCGACATTTCTGTGCGAGTCAGATAAAACAACAATTCTCATTCATAAATCACCGTGACCTTTCATAGATTATATTAAGTTAATTATATATCAAAGGGGATTTTATTTCAATGAAAAAGGAAAATATGAACGAGTTAAATAAAAAGGTTGGCTTTGACGTGAGCAAAATGAAGGAAGCGGCAGACAACGGCAAGCTTGACGAATTTGTAAACAAGAATCTTTCCGAAAAGGCGACGAAGCAGTTAAAAGACGTTTTATCCAATAAAGAGGCTTGCGAAAAACTGCTCAATTCACCGCAGGCTAAGGAGCTTATGAAAAAGCTGAAAGAGGGAAAATAATTTGGATAACACACCTAATATCAATGATATTATCTCGAATTTAACGCCTGATGATATCAATATGTTAAAGGGCGTGGCCTCGTCTATTTTAGGCGAGGGTGCGCCTGAAAATACGCAAAGTACCACGCAAAATTTTAATAACAATCAAAATAACAATCAAAATGCACTTCAATCGCTTAATTCTCTCGGACTTGACAGTCTTGATTTTAATATGATTATGAAAGCAAAATCGATATTTGATAAAATGAACAATACGCCTAATAAAAACGTTGATTTGATTATGGCGCTAAAGCCGCACCTGCGCCCGGAAACGCAAAACAAAGCAGACCAGGCGCTGAAAATAATTAAGCTTTTTGAGGTGTTGCCGCTTTTAAGGGAGCTGTTTTAATTGGCTTATTTCAGCGAAAATGATATAAATGAGGCTAAAAAGCGTGTAAACGATATGCAAAAAAGAGCAAAAAGCCTGACAAACGACAATGATAAAGAACATAAAAAAACCGATGATGAAAAAAGTGAGGCACTAAATGAAGAAAACAAAGAGGAAAAGGACGATTCTTCTTTGATAATTTTGGCTCTTATTATGCTTCTTTCCCACGAGGGTGCGGATAATATGCTGATTTTGGCACTTCTTTATCTTCTTTTTTAATAATTATTAACTAATAATATATGGAAATTATGGCAATAATATGTTATATTATAATTTAGTGAAAAATATTATCGTATTTTTTCGGAGGATAAATAAGTGGAATTTATTAAAAAAGATATATCCGATGGGATTGAAGTTGTAGGCGTTCCCGTCAATAGATTTAAAACCAATTTGATTACCGTCAGCATTGCACTTAAGCTTGAAAAGGATAAGGTGAGCGCTAATTCGGTGATGCTCGGTCTTTTGGCAAGGAGAGGCAAAAAATATCCCAATATGCTCTCTTTAAACAGAAAACTTGCTTCTCTTTACGGCGCAACGCTTAACGATACCGTTTCAAAAATCGGTGAATGTCAGGTTTTGTCGCTCAGCGCAACCTGCCTTAACGATAAGTTTTCTCTTGACGGGGAAAGTATTGCTTTTGAATGTGTTAAGCTTCTTTCATCCCTTATTTTTGAACCTAAACTTGATGAAAACGGCAACTTTTTTGATGAGGATATTGAAGCTGAAAAGAGAATTCTTATTGAAAAAATTAATTCTGAGGAAAACGAAAAACGAATTTATGTTTTGAGGAAAACCGAGGAAAAAATGTTTTCAGACGAGCCTTATTCTATTAACAAATACGGATATGTTAAGGATGTTGAAACGCTTTCAAGCAACGATATCAAAACTGCTTGGGTTAATGCTCTTTCAAAGGCAAAAATTCTCGTAACCGTAGTCGGCAACACGGATATTGATAAGGTATATAATCATCTTTTGGGCGAATTTAAAAATATTAACAGAAATTATATTCATTTGCCAAATCCCGTATTTGTCGGCAAGAGCGAAAAGGTGAATAATTATATTGAAAGAATCGATGTTAAGCAAGGTAAACTTGTTTTGGGATTTAGGGCAGACGTTAAGCCAAAGGACGACCTTGCAAAGGCAATGCGAAGCTTTACCGATATTTTCGGCGGCGGTCCTTATTCTAAACTTTTTGCAAATGTCAGGGAAAAAATGAGCCTTTGCTATTATTGTTCTGCTCGCTACACAAGGCTTAAAAGCTGTATTTTAGTTCAATGCGGTTGCCTTGAAGAAAATATGGACAAGGCTGTTAATGAAATTTTGCACCAGCTTGACGTTATCAAAAGCGGCGACTATGAGGAGGAATTTAATTCCTCAAGAATGGCGCTTGTTGACGCAGTCGGCGCTGTTTGCGATATGCCGGAAACTATTGAAAGCTGGTATATTCAGCAAATTTGTGACGAAAGATATAAAACGCCGCAGGAGGTTTGCGACGATATTAACAATGTGAAATATGACGAGATTAAAGAGTGCGCAAATCTTGTTTCGCTTGATACTGTATATAAGCTTGTTGGTCAGGAGGAAGAGTAATGGTAGAAAAAGTATCCAAATCGCTTGATGAAAAATATTACGAAATTGACCACAAATCAGGCTTGAAAATATATGTAATGCCAAAGGAAAATTACAATTCCGCCTATGCGATTTTCGGCACTGATTACGGCTCAATTGATACTAAATTTAAGCGTTCAGATAAGGACGAATGGACTGTTGTGCCGGAGGGTATTGCTCATTTTCTTGAGCATAAGCTGTTTGAAAGTGAGGACCTTGATGCTTTTGCACGCTATGCAAAAACAGGCGCTTCGGCTAATGCATATACTTCGTTTGACAAAACGTGCTATCTTTTCCAGTGCAGTGATAATTTTGAAGCGTCACTTGAAATCTTGCTTGATTTTGTCACTCACCCTTATTTTACAAAAGAAACCGTTGAAAAAGAACAGGGTATAATAGGGCAAGAAATTACTATGTATTATGACGTTGCCTCTTGGATGAGCACGTTTAATCTTCTTCGCTTGCTTTATCATAAGCACCCGGTAAGAATTGATATTGCCGGAACGGTTGATTCTATAGCGCAGATTACGGACAAGCTTCTTTATGACTGCTATGACACTTTCTATAATCTTCATAATATGACGCTTGCAGTTGTCGGCAACGTTACGCCTAATCAGGTGTTGTCCGTTTGTGACAAGATGTTAAAGCCGGCACCTGAGCTTTCTATTGAGCGTTCTTTTGAAAAAGAAGAAAGGGACGTCGTCGGCGATTATACAGAATATAATCTTGCAATGAGTATTCCTGTATTTTCATTCGGATATAAGGAAGCGTGCGAAAAGCCTAAGCAGGATTTGAAAACTATCGTTGAAACTACTGTTTTGCTCGAAATTCTTGCAGGTAATACCTCGAATTTATATAATTCGTTGTTTGAACAAAGTCTTATTAATGAAAGCTTTTCTAAGGAATATTTTATCGGCTACGGCTATGAGTCAATCATTTTCGACGGCGAAAGCGAAAATCCCAAAGAGGTTGCAAGGCAGATAAAAAAAGAGGTCGAAAGGCTTAAAAATGACGGCATAACAGACGATGAATTTGAAGCGGCAAGGCGTTCGCTTTACGGCAAGGAAATTATGTCATATAATGATATTGATACCCTTGCAAACGGTCTTGTTGCGGCTCATTTCGGCGAATATGATATGCTTGATATTGTTGAAATTTACAAAAATATAACTAAAGCCGATGTTTTATCTCGCTTGGCACAGGTTATGGACGAAAAATACAGCGCATTAAGTGTTGTTAAGCAATGTGAGGAATAAATATGAGCGATTATACAAGAGTTTATTTTGAAGGGCTTGGAATTGATTTTGATGTTCCGAGTGTAGCTTTTACAATCGGCAGCTACAGTATTCATTGGTACGGCATAATCATTGCTTTCGGTTTTGCACTTGCCGTTCTTTACGGCGGCAGAATGGCTTATAAATGGAAAATGAGCCTTGACGGAATGACCGACGTTTTGATGTGGGGCACTATTTTGGGTATCGTTTTCGCAAGAGCGTATTATGTCATTTTTGAATGGTCTTATTATAAAGAGCATCTTTCCGAAATTCCTCAAATTTGGAACGGCGGCATAGCAATATACGGCGGTATTATAGGCGCATTTATAGGCGCAATTATCGGTTGTAAAATCGGCAAGATTGATTTTAGAAATTTGCTTGATTTGGGCGGTCTTGGGCTTCTTATAGGTCAGGGCATCGGCAGATGGGGCAATTTCTTTAATCAAGAGGCATTCGGTACAAATACTACTACTGCTCCTTTTAGAATGTGGAGTTTAAAAATTCACGATACTCTTGCCGCAAGCGCAGATACTTTGGCGGCAAAGGGAATGGATGTTGACCCAAACGTGCCTGTTCACCCAACCTTTCTTTATGAAAGTGTTTGGTGCATTTTAGGATTTTTTATACTTAACTATATTGTGCATAAAAGAAGAAAATACAAGGGCGAGGTTTTCCTTCTTTATGGCATTTGGTACGGGCTTGAAAGAATGGTGGTTGAAGGCCTTAGGACCGATTCACTTTATATCGCAAATACCACTATTCGTGTAAGTCAGCTTTTGTCGGCAATTATAGTCGTAGCATTTCTTGTTATGCATATAATTAATATGGTTAAACTTAAAAAAGGCACGTTGCCGCAAAGATTAAGTCTTACTACTGCTCCTGCCACGTCAAACGGCGCAAACGCAGAGAACGTTGAAAAAATAAAAGATAATAATGATGAAAGAGAGAATGAAGATGTCACAAATAATTGACGGTAAGCTTGTTTCAAAGCAGGTTAGGCAAAGAGTTAAAGAGGAAACCGAAAAGCTTAAGGCAAAGGGCATTACTCCCGGTCTTGCGGTTATCATTGTAGGCGATGACCCTGCTTCACAGGTTTATGTAAAAAATAAGGAAAAGGCTTGCGATGAAGTCGGATTTTACAGTGAAAAATATGCACTTCCTGAAAATACAACTCAAGAAGAATTAAATAATCTTGTAAAAGAACTTAACAATAAAAAGGAAATCAGCGGCATTTTGTGCCAACTTCCGCTTCCAAAGCATCTTGATGATAAAGAGGTTATCAATCTTATTGACCCTATTAAGGATGTTGACGCATTTCATCCCGTAAACGTCGGTGCAATTATGATAGGGGATTATAATTTCCTTCCCTGTACTCCGGCAGGCGTTATGGAACTTATTCATTCAACAGGCGTTGATGTAACGGGTAAAAAAGCTGTTGTCATCGGCAGAAGCAATATTGTGGGCAAGCCTATGGCAATGCTCCTTCTCCACGAAAATGCAACTGTTGAAATTACTCATTCAAAAACTGTTGACCTTAAAGAAGTTACCAAAAGTGCAGATATCCTTGTTGCCGCTATCGGTAAACCCAAATTTGTAACTGCCGATATGGTTAAAGACGGCGCAGTTGTAATTGACGTCGGAATGAATAGGGACGAAAACGGCAAGCTTTGCGGCGATGTCGATTTTGAAAGTGTTAAGGACAAATGCTCGTTTATCACCCCGGTACCGGGCGGTGTAGGCCCTATGACAATTTCAATGCTTATGCAAAATACATTAACTGCCGCTAAAATTCAAAACGGCTTGGAAAAATAATAAAAGAGGTTTAACCTATGGCACTTGAGGAACAGGTAGTAAAAAAACTTATTGAAAAAAATTTTCATATTTCTTTCGCAGAGTCTTGCACTGGGGGTATGTGTTGTGGTACAATAGTAAACGTTGCAAACGCATCAAAGGTGCTTGACGTTTCTTTTGTAACTTATGCAAACGAGGCTAAGATTGAGTTCCTCGGTGTCAAGGCTGATACCATTCTTTCTAACGGGGTGGTCAGCGAAGAGGTCGCTTATGAAATGGCACAGGGCGTTGCCAATGTTGCTAAAAGCGAGGTCGGCGTAGGTGTAACGGGTGTTGCAGGCCCCGGCGGCGGTACTGCTAAAAAGCCTGTCGGTATGGTTTGCTTCGGCTTTTATGTAAACGGCAAAACGGCGACTTATACGTGCCATTTTGGAGAAATCGGGCGCAATCAAGTCCGCAAATCAAGCGTGGAGTTTGTTATGGCAAAGCTTCTTGAATTGCTTGATGATTAATTTAATATTTTGCTGATATGGCTCAGTTGGTAGAGCAGCGCATTCGTAATGCGCAGGCCGTCGGTTCGAGTCCGACTATCAGCTCCAAAACCTGCGTAAACACGGCGTTTTCGCAGGTTTTTTCTTTTTCAGAAAAGAATTTTAAAATAAACTTTTTCCTATTCTTTGCCGATAAAGCCTAAAGCATTATGTACTAAATTTTATTGATATGTTTTTAGAAAAATTATAGAAACTTTTTTGCAAGATAAAAAGCGGACATCATTTGAGTTATCATATAAGCAGAAATAAAAAATATGAAATTGCGGACCAAGTTTTGTGTGTGTTTGCGATTATATAGATGAAAGCGGAGAAGTTCTGTTTTTTTATCTATAATTTATTTTTTCGGAGGTTTATTATGAAAATCAAAAATCCAGATGCAAAAAAAGAAAACTTTATCGTTGCTGTTTCATCGGTTTTATTAGCAGTGCTGTTGCTCATTATATTCGGCTTGAGCGGAATTGAAAATTTCTTTTCACAGCCGATTGTGTGGAAAGAGGCTGATTACATAACGATTAATGCGGCAAATTTTGTTCCCGACAGTTACAAAGAAAATTGCGGCAAGTTGAATTTTTTTATCGTGAATGAGTCAAGCAACAGCATAAGTTCTTATGATTTTTTGGCTGATATATATGGTGAAGAATTCAAAATCAGCAGCTATAAAAATCTTGAGCCGTATTCTATAGCAGATGTAAGCGTTGATATAGCAAGTAATGAGGTTACTTACAAACCTTTGAGCAGTAATGTGGTAAGTAAAGCGAATTTTGAAAAAATCAAAAACATTAAAGGCGAAAATGTAAAATTCAAAACAGTTGATATAATGAGCACTGATGGCAAGTATTTGATTAACAATAACGGCACTCAAAGAATCATTGCCGTATTTGCTCCGTCATTTGTTTTGGGGCTTATCGGTTTTCTTGAAATTATAAAAACAAAATGGCTGCGTTTGTTTTTCAAATTCTGCGGTATGCCGGTTGTTGCTGTTTTTTCAATATTTATGATTTGCGGTTACCTTGCTAATTCGGGACTTGCACCTAAAACTACAAGTAACACTAATGCCAATGTTGCAAAGCAAAAATACAGAGAAGCGGCAAACAGAAAGCGTGGTGCCGTTGCACGAGGTGACAAAAATGCCGAAGCACTTGCTCAAAGAGAAATGGATAAAGCTATGGCTGATATGATGAGGGAAAACGGAAAAGTATCCGCCGCAAGCGCACAAAAATTCAAAAATGCCGCCTCGAATTATGCCGGTGCGAGAATGAGCGGTACAAAGGATGCCTTAGCTTCTGCAACTCATAACAGAGAAGTTGCTTTTGCGGATATGATTTCGCCTAACACTGACGCAAACAGAAAATTTAAGGAAGCATCAAATGCAAAGCGTGGCGCACATTCTAAAGATTTAGAGGCTTCTGCCCAAAAGAAAATGGACGATGCCTTAGCCGATATGCTCAGCGGTAAAGATTGATGAATGTTGTAATTAGCTGTTTGATTTGTTATAATTGGGTGGGTGATGAATATGGATAATTTTACAACAAATCTAATTGAGAAATTAAAGACCGTTAGTTTTAATAGTGGTAATACAAAGTCTGCAAATGTTCTTTATATGTTGGGCGTTGAAAATAAGGAAGTTATAATTTGCAGATTATTAGCATCTCTTATTGAACCCAACGGATTGCACTGTTTGGGTATTGAACCATTAAAAATATTTCTCAACTGTATAAATGTAAATAAAGAATATAGTGATAATACACTTTCTAATGCTATGGTAGAAACAGAAGAACTCATTTCCGATAACAGACGAGTTGATATTGTAATTCATATTGATAACGATGTTATTCCGATTGAGGTGAAACTATATGCCAAAGATCAAGATGCACAACTTTGCGATTATTTTAATTACTATAAAGCTATTGACAAAGATACAAACAAAGATATAGACAAAATCTATTATCTCACAATTGACGGAAAGGAACCTTCTAAAAGCAGTGTAGGTAATCTCAAAAAAGAAAATTATTCTTGCATTTCATTTTTCAAAGAAATATATTCTTTTTTGTCTGATTTGGAAAAATTATCAAAAGGTGCTGAGAATGATTTGATTAAAATCATTAAAAATTTTAAGGAGGTTATAAGTAATTTGAAAAGCGATGAGGAAAATATGAAAGAAATAGTAGAAAAAATAACGAAATGTTTTGAAGATAACAACAATAAAGCTGAAAACGAATTCCTGCAAATAGTGAAGTATTCGGATGAAATTTGGGATGAAATTCGTTTTTTAACACTTAAAAACAGTATAGAAGAAAAGACAAATAAGAAGTATTCGTTAAAAAGGGAAATTACAAATAAAGGCAAGCTCGACTTTGATACTCATTGTAAATACGCCATTACATATGATGGAGAAGAGATTGCTTATCTTGCTATTGACTTGAATTTGTATATAGTAATAAATGACAAAGAAAAAAGAAAAAATTTTGAAGTTAAAAATTCAAATGGCGATAGTAAAAAATATGAAACCAATAAGGAATATGTTTGGAAATATATTAAAATCAATGATAAAAAATGGGATTTAAGAAATGTTGACCCTAATATTTCAAGTAATATAGATAAAGTAGATTGGAAAGACTATATAATAATCTAACGGTAATGTATTATATATTAAGCACCACAGTGAGAAATCATTGTGGTGCTTTATTATGCCCGAAATTCGGCACATAGCATTTTTTATAATCATATCAAGAAAGGGTGATGATATGAAACAAGGCGTGTTTTGGGTAATTGATAATAAATTGCTTGCAATTCCGTTTGATAAAAGTAAATATCCTGACGGCATTGCAAAGTCCGGCAACACATACAATCACGAAAAACTGTGGAAATATGTTAAGCCCCAAAATTGCAACCAGCCATACAATTACTACCCTCGTGGCAGGGTTGTCAAAGGAACTAAAAGCAAAACGATTATTTATATGAACCCAAATATAACAAATGAGTTTATTTCAAGTATAAAAGAAGTGTTTGAAATTAAGGAAGAACCGATTATTAAGTTGGATTACAGCAAGCATTATAAATGCTTTTTAGATTAGGAGAAAATATAATGAACAATACATACAAAAAATACATTGACGAATTTGTGCCGTCTGATGAAATGCGAATTTACCTAAAAAAGCAGGAACTTACGCCGTATCAAATAGCATCTTTGATATTTAATTCTCCATATTCCATTGACGAAAAGAAAAATGCTTTTTATTCACTGCTTAACGAAACCGACGATAATGAACTAAAGGCACTTTGCTCAAATTGTATTGAGAATATTGAAAAAGCTTATGAACTGCTGAATACAGACGGAATTTTCAAAGTTACAAGCAGTTTTGTTAACGGTGTTGTACCCGAACTAAATGATGAAGGACTGTTTTCAAACTATAAAGATGTGAAAGAGTTTATAGCGTCCGACATAAAGGAGTGCGAATATAAGGACTACGATTATTACAGTTATTTTGTTGAAAAATGGATAGAAAACAAAAATGGCAAACTTGAAAATGTCATTACTTATTATGTAATTAAAAATGAAATTTGTTATTTTAAGTATTCGCCTTTAGCTGATTACTTAAAAGAATTATTACACGACTTTGAGCCCAAAATTCGTAATTTTGAACTTAATGTTCCTACTCCGTTCAAGGTTGGCGATGTTGTTATGTTTGACGGATATCCTTTTGCACAAAAAACATTCTCTCTTATTTTAAGCACAGGCGATAATCAAGATTGTTGCAGTCTTTGGAATCTTTATTGGGCAGGTCCGAGAACTTGGAAAACAGGCGCAGTCAAGCACGGACAGGTCGGCTATGTATTACGAAATGATTTTATCGTTTCGCCGCTTTACAATGCAAAGAGATATGACGGAGTGTTACCGTCAACATTTAAGATTTTTCATGAAATAAAACAGGCTTTTGGCGATGATGAACAAAAATATTATGAATTAGATTCATTTGTTTCTGCAAGAGGAATAACCGAAGACGAAATACAAAATTTTATAAATTCAGAGGTGGTGAAAAAAACAAATATAAACAATAATAAAAACGATATTATAAAAAAATAAGGAGATCAAAAATGAAAAAGATTTTATCAATAGTTATCGGAATAATTTTAGCTGCAACAGTATTTGCAGCTTGTTCAAAAGAAGTAAACACCGACGCAACAACCGATAAATCAACAACTGTTCAAAGTGACTCGAGTACCGAAATTAACACAATAACCACAACAGAGTCAACAACTCAAAGCACATCACAGGCTACATATAAAAAGAATGTAATTGTGTCTTTCAATGCTGTTCAGGGTGCTGTTATTTACGACCAAAGCTATGATTCAAACGGTTACCTTGAAAGCTGTCAGTTTCATAAAAAGTGCGAAGCGTGCGGCTATGTAAGCAACAGTAACGGTCAAGCCCGTGGCAATCTCTCAACTTCATATCATTGTACGCAGTGCGGAAATAATCAGGCTGTTGAAATTGTGGCGAATTTCGAATGTGTTGAAGTGCCGTATGATAATTAAGATATTCAGTCGACAGCAGGCGGTTAAGCAAAGTTATACGGATTTTGACGGTAGTAAAATCATCATATCAATAAGCGACCCGTTTGAGGAAAAAGCAAAGTTCAATAGGAATAATATTTCTATCAAAAGTGTGCTTTATTTGTCGTTTTATGATATTGACGAAAAAACAAAAAGCATCTTCGGCGGCTACGATTCTATGTCGCCGATTGATGCTGTTTTGATTAGAGATTTTGTTTTGAAATGGGAAAACTATGTTGATGAAATCTGGGTGCAATGCGAAATGGGCATGTCCCGTTCTGCCGGCATTGCCGCCGCAATATCGGAACATTTTGAACTTGATTCAACCGATATTCTGAACAATAAGAAATATATCCCTAATATGCTGTGCTACAATTTAACAAAAGAAGCGTTTAGCAAAACGGAGGTGCAAATATGAATGATACAAAAAATGAGCCTGTAATCGAATTTGCAAAAAACTTTATTGATGATTGCAACAATTTTGAAATTAAAAATTTGGATTCTGCCAAGTCGGAACAAAACAATTTGTCTGATATAAGCCTTTTTTCCGACTTTGTTAAAGAATACTTAAATCCGATTGAAGAAGAACAAAATCAAAATCTTATAAAAACTGGTAACAAGGATTTAGATGAACTTTGTATATTTGAAAAAGGTATGTTTAAGTTGTTTTGTACCGATGAGTTTAATGTACCTCTTGCAAGAATGGTAAACAGCTTTGTTATTGAAGCTGTCGACGGTGGCAAACGAGTTTTGATTATATCACCCTATCATAATGTAGTTGTTCGTAATTTCTTAAAAGCAATTGTACGAAAGGATTACAAAAACAACAATTCTTGGTTTGATGATAAAAAACTCTATTTTTACGAGTGTATGCTTGATGATAATATAACTGATTTGACGGAAAAACTGAGAGCAAAAATTATTGACTTAAATATTGATATTATATATATTCCATACTTTGAAGATTTACTTCAAAATTATTGTGAAGATTTGCAAATCAAAGCATTGAAAAATTTATGTTTTTTTGCTTTTGATACAAGTATTTGCATTGTTTCAACATTATCGTCATTTGATTATTACGGATTGAAAAATGATGACGCTTTGTTTTATCCGCAGGATAAATTAGACATTGCAATATTAAAGAAAAATCTACCGGCGGAGGCAATGTATATCACTTCGTTTGCTAATAATATAGCAAGTTTTGATGACTGGTCCGTATGGGATAATATTAACGATACCCCGTCAAAAGTTTCGGTGCAAAGCTTTGATGATTTTTATACTTTTGATTCAATAAGTATAAGCCAAGATTAGTATAATGCATAAATATATTTTATATTTATATGCGGTCACAGAAAAAATTGTGCTATAATAGAATTGAAATAAGGAAACGGCTCAAAATGAGGAGAAAATTTTGAAAGAAAAAGTAAATTATTCATCAGATTTGAAATGCTTTTTTGACTTATGCAATCGTGCTGATTTAAACGATTTGGTTGCTCAATTTGATTTGGCAAAACTCTATTTACTTATTAATCGAGAAAATACAAATAAAAAAGCATTTCTACTATTAAAAAAACTTGCAAATAAAAGTTATAATGCCGTTCAAACAAATGCACAGTATATGCTGGCTAAGTGTTATGAAAAAGGGTATGGCATTACAAAAAACTATAAGCAGTCTGCAAAATGGTATAGGCAAGCCTACATCAATGCCAACAATGATATCTATAAAGCCTTTGAAAATGAAATTGATGATATAATAGACGAGGCATTGAACGAGCCTGAAAGTGAAGAAATAACACCTGAATTTATTGAATGTGTAACTGAAAATGCCGAAAGCGGAGATTCGGCATCGCAGGAATATTTAGCAAATCTTTATTGGCGAGGTAACGAAAACATTAAGGCAAATGATAAGAAATTCGTCTACTGGGCTGAAAAAGCGGCACGGCAAGGTGATTATCTTTCCGCTTTTCATCTTGGCAGATATTATGAAACAAAGAGGCAATATAAAAATGCATCAAATTGGTACAAAACAGCCGCCGAGTTAAATATTATCCGGCGCAATAAAATAACTGCCCGAAATTCATCGGGAAATTATATTAAATGAATAAAGGAGATTATTATGGATTTGAAAAATGGGTCAACAAAAGCACTTGTTGAAGAATTGGTAAGCAGAGAGGCTGTTGAAAAGACAGTGATTGAGCCTTACGAGGAATATTCAATTACTGTCGGCGAAGAGAAAATCAAAGATAGCGGACCGGTTGTTTTATTGAAAATTTGGGATTGAATTAAAAGGAGATTCATTATGGAAAAATTAGAAAAATTGGTTGAAGAACTTGAGAAAGAAAGCAACGAAAAAAAGCAAATTAAAACCTTACAAGATATCGGTAAGTTATTACTAACGGAATATATTATTCAGGTGGGAGACTTGACTATTAAGCCATTGCTTGTTGAAGCATATTATTACCATCAAGGAAAATTTAATGATAGTAATTCTCATGGCTTCGGTGATAAAGAAATAGATAAGAAATGTAGAGAGCAGTTAAGCAATCATTTTAATAGATTTTATTTTCATAAAAAAGGTCGTGGCGGTGTAGATGTATGTCTCTCTAAAAAGGATTATTGTCTTTCTTTTTTGATTAAGGTTGCTTTAATCAACGGAAAAGTTTACAAGCAAATAGACATCTATAATAAATTGATAAAAGAATCCATTGATAATAATAAAGATGTTCTAACGCCAACTTATGGTATTACTACCTCCTTTGTATGTGTCCCACGCAAAAACACACATAAAGGAGATTATATATTAAACCCTTTAGCTATCTTATCTGTAGAATCATTCAAAAACAAAGAAGAGGCAGATGCAATTTTAAGTTCATTAGAAACGGGATATAAAAGGCAATGGGTTCTTGCTAAATACGCTCTGGAGAAAGTTGGCTTTAATTACGAAGAAGCTTGCGAAATCATAAAAAGAGAAAATCTTTATTCATATAAAATCGAACGTCAATATTTCGATGGGGCGTTGAATTACATAAAAGAGCAGGAAAATTGATATGCTTTATTTTTCATCTCAACTAAACATACAAGAGTACAAACCTGCGGCGGACAGAATGTTCGCCGCACTCAATTTATTTAATATAAAATATAAATTATTAAATAATACAAATGATATTTGGGCAAGGGATTTTATGCCTGTGAAAACTAAATCGGGCAAATATGTATCGTTTCGATACGAGCCGAGCTATCTTGCAGACGATCCGCAATTAAGAACAAATTTTAAAACCGATATTGCACCGAGCTTTAAGGTCGATAACCTTGTTTATACAGATATAAATTTAGATGGTGGGAATGTGGTCTTTTCTCCGTCAAAAGAAAAAGTTATCATAAGCGATAGAGTTTTTTCGGAAAATCACGGCATAAGTGAAGCAGAACTCACAGCCAAACTTGAAAATTTGCTCGAAGCAAGTTTAATAATCATTCCATCGCTCAAAAGCGATATGACAGGGCACGCCGACGGTATGGTGCGTTTTGTTGATGAAAATACGGTTGTAACAAATGCTCCGCTGTCGCCGTATGGATTTGAAACGAAAGTTAAAAAGTCTTTGCAAAATTACGGATTTAATGTTATTGATTTTCCGTATTTTTACTCAAAGGGTGACAGTGCTGTCGGTTGTTATCTTAATTATTTAGCAACGGAAAAATCTATATTCCTGCCGGTGTTCGGTGTTGACACGGATAACGAGGCTATAAAACTGGCAAAAAACATTTTTGATAAAATAATTATTCCGGTTAATATAAACGAAATTGCCAAATACGGCGGTTTACTTAACTGTATCAGTTGGGAAGATTAAATATTATGTCCGAAAAAAGTCGCGTAGCCTATTGCGTGATGTGAGCATAAGATATAAAATAAATTTGAGGTGAATATCATGAAATTTAACAATATAAATGAACTTAGGAAAACATATGAAGTGAAAGCATCTTTTTATAAAAAGAATGATGTAACATTTAGAAATTATGCCGATATAATAAGAAAAGGGTATAATGAAGATAAAATCGACGCGTACATAATTATGATGAATCCGGGTAGTTGCAAGCCAATTAATGATGAAGATTTAAAAAATTCGTCATCGCCCGAATCTGCTATTTATATTGATGCTAAAAATGATAGAGCTCAAAAAAGAGTTATGCAACTTATGGATAATACTAACTTTAACAAGGTCAGAATTTTAAATTTATTCGATTGTAAAGAACCCAAATCAAGCAAAGCGGCACAAATGGCAAACGAAGATTATGGATTTCCGATAAACATTTTTTCACATGCTCGCAAAGATGAACTTAATAAGTTGACAAAAGATAATGTACCATATATTGTCGCCTATGGTTTGAACGGATTAGTTGATTTTAAAAAACTTGCGTTAGAATTTTTAGCTGATAAAAAGGTTTACGGAATAAAGAAAGATAATAATGATTTGTTATACTACTATTTAAGTCCTTTTAAAGAAATTGATGCTCAAAAAATAATTACCGAAATTGTTTCTCAAATAAAAAGTAACGAATAATCGAAGTAGATATGTCCGAAAAAAGTCGCATAATCTATTGCATAATGTGAGCATAAGATATAAAATAAATTTGAGGTGAACATTATGTTAGGTGCAAGACCAAAGAAAATGATGAATATGTATATTTACGATATACTCAGGCGAAATACCGATGCCGAGCATCCTATGACTCAAAGGGAAATTCAAAAGCGACTTGAGAGCGACTATGATATGACCGTTGACAGAAAGGCGGTCAAGGCTAACCTTGAAGATTTAATCAATGACGGCTCGTATAATATTGAATACGCAACGAAAATCCGATTGACACCGAATCGCTTGACGGGTGAGATTGAGAAAAACGAGGTGCTTACAGGTTTTTATTACGATAATATATTTACCGATTCGGAGCTTCGTTTGCTTATGGATTCCGTTCTGTTTTCAAGGAGTATTCCGACTAATAATAAAAAGGAAATGATTGGCAAATTGAAGGATTTGTCAAATAAATATTTCAAATTCAGCACTGCCAATATTCAGTCGTACGAAAGCGTTGACAGAGAGATGAACAGGGAATTGTTTTATACTATTGAGGTGCTTGACGAGGCAATTTCAAAGGGATTGCAGGTTAAGTTTTTGTATAACGAATATGGCACCGACAAGAAACTTCATCATAGGAAAAATGAGGACGGCGATGTCAGAGAATACATAATCAACCCGTACACTATGGTTGCAAACGGCGGTAAATATTATCTTATTTGTAATTACGACAAGTACGATAATCTTTCACATTACCGTATTGACAGAATCAGTAATATCGAGATTTTGGAAACGCCGAGAAAACCGAAAAATCAGGTTGAGGGACTTGTCGGTCTTGATGTTGCAAAGTATATGCAGGAGCATATTTTTATGTTCGGCGGCAAGTCAATCAGGGCAAAATTTGAAATGCCAAGCTACTTGATTTCCGATGTCCTTGATGCGTTCAGGGCTAATGTTGATTTTAAGGATTTAGGCGACGGAATGGTGCTTGCAAGCGTTAAGGTGAACGAAAACGATATGCGTTTTTGGGCAAGACAATACGCAAGCCAAATCAAAATTACCGAACCAAAAGAGCTTGTCGATATGTGCAAGCAGGATATGGCGAACGCTCTTGCACTTTATCAAAATTCATAGTATGAGCGTGATAGTGACTTGAATTAAAGTGCATAAAAACCGCTTGAGTTATTGCAAAATGTGTGCATGGAATATAAAATAGATTTAATATGAATATTGTGCAATGAAAGGTGACTGATATGTTATTACTTAAAGATTTATTAAAATTCACAGATGAAGAAATGAAAAACATTAAAGTTAAATTTAATATTTCTCATCCCGGAGAAAATGACCCAATAGAATTGTATAAAACAAATCCGGAAAGAATCAATAATTTATGGCTTTTTTGGCATAAAAAGCAAAGGTATTTTCAAGAAGGTAATATAGCATTATGCTTAGTTCGTTTATATGGCGATTTTTGGCTGTTTACAACCATTAGAAAAGTCACGAAATTACTAGATGTCACAGATGGCGTAGGATATGAGGGCGAGGAATACGATGAATATAAGGATTTGTATGGTAGAGTAATTGTTAAATTTCATAAAGATTTTCAAACACAGGGCAGATGGTTTAACAATATTTGTGATGAACTTGAGGTAGCACAAATTTTGCCTGAAATCTATGATGATGATCAATTTGAAGGCTATGACAATGTTTGCTTGTCTTTTGATAAACTTGAGCGAATAATAAATAGAAACAAATCAATTTGGATAAATGCACTAAGTAATCAAAAAGCAGTTTATCTTATTACTGACACGAATAACGGAAAATTATATGTTGGTTCTGCAACGGGCAATAATGGAATGTTGCTACAGCGCTGGTCTGATTATGTTAGTAATGGGCATGGCGGAAATGTTGAATTGAAAGAAATTGTAAAACAAAAAGGCTTTGACTATGTAAAAAATAATTTTACATATACAATACTTGAAAACTACAATTCTAAAGTAAAAGACGAGTATATTCTAAAACGTGAATCTTGGTGGAAAGATGTTTTAAAAACAAGAAAATTTGGATATAACAGCAATTAAGCAATTATGATTTGTATAATTTTCACCCTATATGGTTATCTTGTTAAAAAAATAAAATGTTGCTTGAAAAGTACGCCTTTGTCAATGTATTTACATTGAAGTAAATTTACTATAAGATAATATAGAAAAAATCTGATTTTAAAAGGAGATAAGATGGAAACTGTTGAAAATATTTTTAAAGGAATTAATGATTTTAGATTTACGACACTTATCAAATACGAAAAGCCTTTCATACCGACTTATGATTTAGTGAAAAACGAATATTTTGATAATCCTAAATTTAAAAAAGCAGTATCTGAATATTACGGAAGAGAAGAACAGCCTATAGGCGTATGTCAACTTTGCGAAAATAAAAATGCAAACATTTCAGGAGATAAAAATTTTTCATTAAAAATCGTATCTCACGGAATACACTCGCTTGACTTGTTTAAAAAGCAGGGGTTTACAGATTATTCCGATTATAGAGAAGACGGAATTATGCTGATTATGGAAAGCCCGTCCAGTAATTTAGATGCTTGCTACGAAATGGATTTCAGTTCAAAGCATCCGGCAAAAGTTTGGTGGTGGCTTGAAGACGAAAACACAGATACACCTGAAACTTATCCTGAAGAATTTAAGGGCAAAAAATACGGTCAATTTTTTAATTCATTTGTGCATACATTTAAATTAAAAAATGCGTATATGACAAATTTTATAAAATGCGGAATGCTTGATGATTCTGATTTAAAATTTGGAAATTTTGCTACATTTCCGGATGAGTGCAAAAGAACTTGTTTTGAGAATATTTTACTTAAAGAAATTGAAATAATTAACCCTAAAGTTATTTTTACATTTAGCACTAATGTATATAAATATATTGAAAAGCAAATAGAGGAAATCAATAAAAAAATGAAATCCACACCTATTATTGTTCAATTACCTCATCCCGCTCGTTCACGCCAAGGCTTTTTAAATGAATATTATCGCACGCTTTGGTACTGTAGAAGTCTTGAAGGATTAATAAATGCGAAAGTAATTCAAAATAAAAATGAGCAGCATAAATATTGGGATATGTATGTTGAAAACAATGACGGCAAATAAATGAAATATGACCTATGTAATATCTGACTTGCACGGTTACTCGATAGAAAAATTAAAAACATTGCTTGAAAAAGCTGGGTTTTGCGAGGATGATTTTCTTTACATACTCGGTGATGTGATTGACAGAAACGGTGACGGCGGTGTTGGGATTTTGAAGTGGCTGCTTTCTCAGCCTAATGTTCAACTCATTCTCGGCAATCACGAGGCAATGCTTCTTGCTTGTGCGTTTTTGTTTGATGAAATCACGGACGACAGTATTGCTGATTTTGACAGCAAAAAAATAGAAATTCTATCAAATTATCAGCTCAATGGCGGTGATGTTACGCTGAAATCACTTGCAAAACTGAACAAAGAATCGCCCGAAACGGTTGCGGATATTCTCGATTATCTGCGTGACTGCCCACTGTATGAAGCTGTTACGGCAAGAGGAAAGGATTATTTTCTTTGTCACAGCGGCATTGATGAATTTGAAAAGGGTAAAAAAATCAGCGACTATCCTGCTGACGCTTTTATTTGGGCTTGGCCGGAGCTTGACGATGAATATTTTGACGATATTATAACCGTTTTCGGTCACACACCGACAATGAATTACGGCGAACAATATCGCAATAAAATAATCAAAACAAGAACTTGGATTGATATTGATATGGGCGCAGCAGACGGCAAAACCGAGCCTGTCCTCCTCCGCCTTGATGATATGGAAGAGTTTAGAAATTGAATACAAATATTGAACACCACAGTAATTATGCTGTGGTGTTTTTTATGTGTAAAAAAAGTCGCATAGGTCTGTTTATAATGAGGCTGTAAACAAAAGAAAGGCAGGAGAATTTTATGAACAAATTTGAAAATGTAATTGGTTATGACTCGATTAAAAACGAACTTATGCAGATTGTTGATATGGTGCATAACAAGGAAAGATATGAGGCACTTGGCGCAAGAATGCCGGTTGGCGTTCTGCTTCACGGTGAGCCGGGACTCGGCAAAACTTTGCTTGCAAAATGCTTTATTGATGAATGCGGATTGAAATCATACACTTTGCGAAGCAATAAGGGCGGTGACAAATTCGTTGATGAAATTACTGCCACCTTTGAAAAAGCAAAGCAAAACGCACCGTCAATCATTTTTCTTGATGATATGGATAAGTTTGCTAACGATGACGATATGCATTGCGATGCACAGGAATATGTTGCTGTTCAGGCAGGAATTGATTTTGTAAAGGGCAGTGATGTTTTTGTTATAGCAACAACGAATGATATAAATAAACTTCCCGATTCTCTTGTCCGTACAGGCAGATTTGACAGAGTTGTAATTGTTCAACCACCAACGCAGGATGATGCTTCCAAAATTATTGAGTATTATCTGAAAAACAAAAAGCTTTCTGCTGATGTCGATTTCAACGACCTTTGCAAAATGATGACGTATCATTCTTGCTCCGACCTTGAAACGCTTTTGAACGAGGCGGCAATTCGTGCGGGGTATTGCAAAAAGGACAGTATTGAAATGGAAGATTTGATAAATGCCGTGCTCAGATTGCAATATAAATCACCCGATGAACTTTTGCAAAAGGACAAAGACGAAATTCGCAAAACTGCCATTCACGAGGCAGGGCATATTGTTGTCAGCGAGGTGCTTAATTCGGAAAGTGTCGGACTTGCTTCCATTCGTTCAAAAGGCAGAAGCCGAATCGGCGGATTCATTCACAAATGCAAGGATGACGAATCGTTGCAAAATCAAGTGATGATTTGTCTTGCAGGCAAGGTTGCAACAGAAATGTACTATTCCGACACTTGTGCAAGCGGATGTCGGTCGGACTTCAAAAGTGCAATAAATTTGATTCGTAACGGCTTGACCGAAGAAGGAACAAACGGAGTTTCTTTTTTGGAATTTAAAAACTACTGTTATGAATTGTCAACAAGAGCAGCTGACAACAGAGAAGCGGTCGTTCACGCAGAAATCGAAAGATATATTTTGCAAACAAGGGCTGTTCTTATTAAAAATAAAGAGTTTCTTGAAAAAGCTGCCGATGCTCTTGCAGAAAAGGAAACCTTGCTCTATTCCGATATTCAGTCGATTAAGAATAGCGTAACAATCACAAAATGCGTGGCATAAAGCGGTTTGGCTATTATTGAAATAATAATAACTGCAAAAATGTATAAGATTTACAGTAAATGCGGGTGGGAGAATTTTATCTTATCCGCTTTTATATACTCTCGTTAAGGTGGTGACAATATGAGCAGCAGTAACGCAAAGAAAATATTTGATGATTTTTTTCAAAATTTAAAGGAATTCGGGGACAAGCTTTCCAAGGAGGATGTTGATGTTGCCGTCGAATCGCTTCAAATTGCATTCGAAGATTTGAAGCATATGAAAAGAGAAGCCGTACAAAAGAAAAAAGAGGCAGAACGAAAACAGCGAGAGGAAGAAGAAAGACGAAAAAAAGAAGAAAAAATCCGTAAGAAAAAGGAACATATTGAAGAAGTAACCTGTATGGATCTCCCGTTAGACTGGAACAATCCATATAATGCAGATGAGCGTGCATCCGGAATATATATCGAAAGTATCTCAGACGCACTTGTAAAATCTTTGACAACGCTCGGAAGGGTCGATATTGAATTCATTGCATCGGTTACAGGCAGTGATTATAAGACTGTTATAACCGCCCTGAAAGGTTCAATTTATCAAAATCCATTGACATGGAATGAGTGCTTTTATCAGGGTTGGGAAACAGCCGATGAATATCTTTCCGGCAATCTTATGCAAAAGTGGAAAACGGCAAAAAAGGCAAACAGAAAGTATAACGGGTATTTTAGAGATAATGTCAAAGCTATTGAGTCTGTTCTTCCACCGACTGTTGCAACTGAGGATATTTATATAACTCTCGGCTCACCGTGGGTGCCGTCAGATGTTATTGATGATTTCATTGAGCATCTTTTTGGCGGATATACAACATATTGGGGTGACAGCAAAAGAACACGAGAATATCTTTCCGTAAAACACGATGAACTCACCGGAACATGGGAAATACCGCAAAAAACTCGCTATCAACACGGCGTGACGGATACGGAGGCTTATGGTACAAGCAGGCTTGAAGCCTTATACATTCTCGAAAAAACGCTGAATATGAAAACTGTTGCCGTAAAGGATGAAGTCAATTGCCCAACAAATGCTTCGGGTGTAAAGCGTGTTATCAACAAAGAGGAAACTCTGCTTGCACTTGAAAAACAGCAGAAAATGATTAAAGAATTTCAGGATTGGGTGTGGAAAGACGAAGAACGCAAGGAACGCTTGGAGCGCATATTTGAAAACAAATACAGCTGTGTTCGCAGGAGAATATTTGACGGTTCGTTCTTGACTTTTCCGGATTTATCTCCAAATATAACTCTTTTTCCATATCAAAAAAATGCAGTTGCAAGAATTCTTTTTACACCGAATTCGCTTCTTGCCCATGACGTCGGCAGCGGAAAAACCTATATAATGATTGCTTCCGGTATGGAACTCAGAAGAATGGGACTTTCAAAAAAGAATTTATATGTTGTTCCGAACAATATTGTCGGCCAATGGCAAAAAATATTTCTTGAAATGTATCCCGATGCAAAGATTTTGACTGTTGACCCAAAAAGTTTTGTTCCGTCAAAGAGGGAAACTGTGCTTGAAAAAATCAGAGATGAAGAATTTGACGGCATTATTATGGCTTACAGTTGTTTTGAACAGATACCGCTTTCGCAAGAATTTTACATTGACGAACTTCAAGATATGAAAGAAAAAGTAAACGACTTGTTGAATGATTCAAAAAAGGTAACAAAGAGCCTCAGCAATAAGAAAGAAAAATTGGAAAAGCAACTTGCCGAACTTGCGACCACGCTTGATAATATTGATTGTGGCGTTTTCTTTGATGAACTTGGTATAAGTCGTCTTTATGTTGATGAGGCACACAATTACAAAAATGTGCCTATCGAAACAAAAGCGGACAATGTGCTTGGAATCACGCGTAGGGGTTCAAAAAAGTGCAAGGATATGCTCGATAAAGTTCGTGTAGTTCAAAAAAGCGGAGGGGGAGTTGTTATGGCGACAGGAACACCGATAACCAACTCAATAACCGATGCGTTTATTATGCAAAGATATTTGCAAAACGGAGAACTTGGACTTCTTGATTTGCAGAACTTTGACAGCTGGATAGGTATGTTTGCTGAAAAATCAACTGAGTTTGAAATAGATGTTGATACCTCAAGCTACCGCCTTGCTACAAGATTTTCAAAATTTCATAATCTGCCAGAGCTGACAACGCTGTTTTCACAGATTGCTGATTTTCATCATATGGACGAGGTTAACGGAATCCCTGCGTTTGATGGCTATTCGGATGCGCTTATCGGTAAAACGCTAAGCTTTGAAAATTATTTGAATCTTATTTCTTCTCGTGCGGATGATGTCAGAGCCGGCTTTGTTAAAAGAAGCGTTGATAATATGCTTAAAATCACAACGGACGGTCGTAAAGCGGCACTTGATATAAGGTTGGTTGACCCGAACGAGCAATTTACACAGCAATCTAAAGTGTATCGTTGTGCCGAAAATGTTTTTGATATTTATCTCAAAACCGATGGAACGCAACTTGTTTTTTGTGACACATCAACGCCTAAATCAAGTTTCAATATGTATGATGAACTCAAACGACTTTTGATTAAAAAAGGCATATTGTCTTCTCAAATTGCATTTGTCCATGATGCAACAAGCGAGGCGAAAAGAAACACATTATTCAAGATGATGAGAAACGGTGAAATTCGTGTTTTAATCGGTTCAACATTCAAACTCGGTATCGGAGTTAATGTTCAGGATAAACTGATAGCAATTCATCATCTCGATGTTCCTTGGCGACCGGCTGATGTAGGACGGATTTTGCGGACATTCAAAATAAAAAAGAATGTGGAGGTAACAG
>ERZ1026878.47-NODE-47-length-94177-cov-6.567317_pt1 | contig 94177 bp, 90 predicted proteins | sample MGYA00380169_ERZ1026878 | MGnify/ENA primary metagenome ERZ1026878 (study PRJEB33269, sample SAMEA4719805) | human gut metagenome | biome: human-associated habitat; feature: organic feature; material: feces | place: Cameroon | collected 2013-10 ...
CCAGGGATATTATCCTATCTTCTTTCTCTATACTTTGTTCTTTCTAACATCCAATTTAGTCTTGAAGTAGTAACAAATCCATTGCAAGAGGCAAAAAATCTCACTGCAAACAAGATATTAAAAAAAATATTTGTCATTTTTTTTCTTTCAATTTTTAAGATGCAAATAAAAAAATGCCAATATGCCTCTTTTGTCACTAAAAATGAGATTCAACGAATTTTTCTTAGCCAAAAAGAATATCAAAGTGACAGGTATAATTCTTACTATAGCAGTATTTTATTAAATGAAAATGACTCTATTAATAAAGAAAATCTTAATGCCCGTATATCTCGATTAAATAAAGCAGAAAAATTTCATATGCTGTTTATTGGCGTTCTTGATCGACCATTCAAAGGGTTAGATATATTTCTAAAAATAGTTTCTACTTTACCTGATAATTATTGTGCGACAGTTATTGGTGATGGTCACTTACTGGATAATTATAAAAAAATGGCTCTTTCGTTGAATATCATTGAAAGGGTCAAATTTGAAGGTTATATTTCTGATATCGAAGCTAAACACCGGATTATGTCTGAGTCTGATCTCTTTGTCTTAACATCAAGACGGGAGGGACTACCAAGAGTCATTATAGAGGCTATGGCATACGGACTTCCGTGTTTTTCTTCAAATGTATCAGGCGTTGCTGAGTTGATCAGCGAAGATTGCATTTTTCCTGTTGATGATTGGCAGGCTGCTGTCGATATTATCATGGGTAAAAACGCGGAAGACCTGATTCGTTTGAGTAAAGAAAATTTAGCCAATTCATATCAATATAAAAATTCTATATTAAAAAAACGCCGCGCTGATTTCTATAAGAAGGTAATTCGCAGTGAAAATTTTACATTTGAGTAAGTATTATAAACCATATTCTGGTGGTATCGAGCAAGTAGTAGCTGATATTTGCGAAGGTTGTAACACTGAAAATATTGAATCAGCAGTGTTAGCTGTCAGTCACGTCAAAGAAAATAAAATATACTCAATTAACGGGGTTAAGGTATTCTCATTTAAGTCAATCTTCCACTACGCATCAGCTGATATTTCTATTGGGTACATCAAGGAATTAAGAAGAATAATAAGTGATTATGACATCTTACATATACATCTTCCCAATCCGTTAGCTAATTTAGCCTTGTTTTTGGCTAAAGCAGAAAATAAAAAGATCGTTGTTCATTGGCACAGTGATATTGTAAAGCAAAAGACACTTAAACTTTTTTATAAACCTCTGCAATCATGGCTACTAAAACGAGCGGACGCCATTATCACCACAACTCCCATTTACGGTCAAAGTTCCGAAGATTTAAAAGAGTTCCAGAGCAAAATTAGCGTTATACCAATAGGGATTAATCCAGGAAATTATATTGTTGATTTTAAAACTGTAGATAGTATAAAAGAAAAATATAAGAATAAAAAAATAATATTTGCCTTGGGGAGACTAGTTTATTATAAAGGATTTGAATATCTTATTGAGGCAGCTAAGTTTTTACCTGATGATTATGTAGTATTATTGGGTGGTAATGGTGAAGAGAAGCCGAAGCTAATAGAACAAATACAACAGAACAATCTTCAGAATAAAGTCATTATGATGGGTTTTATCAAAGATAATGATTTATCTTCATATTTTTCAGCTAGTGATGTATTTTGCTTGCCCTCTATTGAAAAATCTGAAGCTTTTGGAGTCGTTCAGTTAGAAGCATTTTTATTTAATACACCCGTAGTTTCTTGCTCCATTCCAGGTTCGGGTGTTGGATGGGTTAATCAGAATAATGTATCAGGTATCGTAGTCCCTCCTAAAAATGCGCTCCGCTTAGCGGAGGGCTTAATTAATGCCATTGAAAAACCAGGGGGCTTTCCTGAATTGAAAAGTTACTTTGAAGTAAATTTCAATGCAAAGGTAATGGTGTCACGGACTAGCGCGTTGTATCAGTCTTTACTATAGAATCATGGATTAATTATGTGTAATGTAAACATCATTCCTGTTATTTTGTCAGGCGGTACGGGATCCCGGTTGTGGCCGCTTTCGAGAATGTCTTATCCAAAACAATTTCTTAAGTTATGCAGTGCTAATACATTAATTCAGGATACCCTGCTAAGGGTTAGTAATTTAAGTATTAAAAAGAATATTGTTATTTGCAATGAAGATCATCGTTTCATTATAGCTGAACAATTACGCGAAATTAACCAGCTTCATAATAGCTCAATAATACTTGAGCCGACTGGGAAAAATACTGCTCCGGCGATTGCGCTTGCGTCATTCTTAGCTCAAAATCTTAGTGATCAAAACGAAGAAAATATATTGTTAGTATTGGCTGCGGACCATTATATCGCTGACCCTGAAAAGTTTATTGATTCAATAAACGAATCCATCGATTATGCCCTAAATGACAGGTTAGTAACTTTTGGGATCACCCCTTATAAACCTGAGACAGGCTATGGGTATATTAAGAAAGGAGAAGCTTTAAGTAGAAATGTCTATAATGTTGAGAGTTTTGTTGAAAAACCAGATGCTGTAAACGCGCAATTATATATAAATTCTGGATGTTATTTATGGAATAGTGGAATATTTCTCTTTAAGGCCTCTGCTTTTTTATCAGAACTCGAAATATTTGAACCTGAAATTTTCAACATATGCAAAAGGTCAATGGAAAATACTTCTTTTGATAATGATTTTATCAGACCGCAGAAAGATGTGTTTGAGCGATGTCCTTCAAAATCCATTGACTATGCTGTTATGGAACACACACCCAATTCGGTCATGGCAGCCTCAAATATGAATTGGAATGATGTAGGGTCTTGGACTTCTCTTTGGGAAACCGTAGGTAAGGATACTGATGGCAATTACATTAGCGGAGATGTAATACTACTCAATACTTCAGACTGCTATGTTCAATCAGAAAAAGGTATTGTAGCAACAATTGGGGTTAAAGATCTAATTATTATAAATACAGCTGATGCTGTTTTGATAACGAACAAAGCTGACGTTCAGGATGTTAAGATAGTATATGAGAAAATGTTAGCAGAAGGTAGAGTTGAATGTGTTAGCCATCAAACTGTTTATAGACCTTGGGGATGCTACACGACCATAGGTTCTGGTGATGGTTATCAAATACGACGATTATCTATTAACATAGGCTGTAGCATTGACAAACAAGTTCATTACCAACGGGCAGAACACTGGATTGTAGTTAAAGGAAGTGCTGAAGTTACTAAAAATGATGAAAGAATTATCCTTCAAGAAAATCATTCAACATTTATTTCTCCGGGGGACACACATATAGTTAAAAATATTTGCGAGTCCGTATTAGAAATTATTGAGATTCAATCAGGCATAAATCTCACTGAAAATGATAATTATAACTTTTCTACGCGAGGTTAATAATGCAAACAAGAACAGTTATTGCCGGTTCTAAAGTTGAATTTGGAACAAGTGGTGCAAGGGGATTGGTTTTAGATTTTTCTAGTTCTGTTGTTTTTTCTTATGTCTATAATTTTATTAAACATATAGAAAAGACATATTCATTTTCTTCAGTTGCGATTGGCATTGATAACAGACCAAGTAGCTATAAAATGGCTCAAGCATCTGCTTTAGCAGTATTGAGAAGTGGTTATAAAATAGAATTTTATGGGGTATTGCCCACGCCAGCACTTGCTTTGCATGGCCTTTCATCTAAAATCCCTTCAGTAATGGTTACTGGTAGTCATATTCCTTTCGACCGTAACGGCCTTAAGTTTTACCGTCCAGATGGAGAAATAACTAAGGACGATGAATATTATATCCGCAATGAAAATTATAATATTGACTTAGTTCTATCAGATTTACCAGAACTTTGTGAATCCTCTCTTGCCAGTGAAAACTATATCAATCGATACATAAATCTTTTTTCTAGTTCGTTCCTTTCAGGAAAACATATTGGAGTTTATGAACATTCAAGTTCTGGAAGAGATATTTATGCGAAATTATTAAAGAAACTTGGCGCTGAAGTAACATCATTAGAGCGTAGCGATATTTTTGTGCCTATTGATACTGAAGCTGTGAGTCAGAATGATCGCAAAAAAGCAGTTGCTTGGTCTAATAAATATCATTTTGATGCAATATTTTCTACAGATGGGGATGGTGATCGACCTCTAGTTGCTGATGAGAAAGGCGAATGGTTAAGGGGGGATATTTTAGGGCTTTTAGCTGCAAATGCTCTTGGCGTTCAGGCTGTTGCTGTCCCCGTTAGCTGTAATTCTGCAATCGAAATATCCAAACTTATACCAGAGATAAAAAGAACAAAAATTGGGTCTCCATATGTCATTGAAGCCTTTAGTAGTTTGTTGGAAGTAAATAAAAGTGTTGCTGGTTTTGAAGCAAATGGTGGCTTTTTACTTGCCAGTGATGTGTTATTTAATAACAAGTTACTGTCAGCCCTGCCCACCAGAGATGCAATCTTACCGTTTCTAATGCTTATGTATATTTCAAGAGATGATTCCATATCTCAGTCCGTATCAGCTTTGCCCAAACGTTTTTCAATATCAGATCGCGTAACTAATTTTAGTAATGACCTGAGCAGTGGAGTACTAAATATATTGAAAAGTAATTCTTCTGCTTTCCTGTCAGAAATGCTGAGTGAGAATGTTGACGTTATTGCGATTGATTATACAGACGGGATAAAAATGGAATTGAGTTCCGGTGATTATGTTCATTTGCGGCCTTCTGGTAACGCACCTGAGTTTAGATGTTACGTAGAATCAGCTCTTATGACAAGAGCTGAGTCGATCTTAGAGAGAGTTATTGCATTTTTAGAAGACTATAAAATCACCATCTGAATTTTTATTATCATTGGACATTCTTTTTTTTAGTATGATTGCCGTTAAATGCATCTTCTGCTACCCAGTTTGTCGGTAGCTGAGTTAACATTACCGACACATTCAAGCCGCGCATAAGTCGCGGTGACCACACCTGACAGGAGTATGTAATGTCCAAGCAACAGATCGGCGTTGTCGGTATGGCAGTGATGGGGCGCAACCTGGCGCTCAACATCGAAAGCCGTGGTTATACCGTCTCCGTTTTCAACCGCTCCCGTGATAAGACCGAAGAAGTCATCGCTGAGAACCCAGGTAAGAAACTGGTTCCTTTCTATACGGTTAAAGAGTTTGTTGAGTCCCTGGAAACGCCTCGTCGTATCCTGTTAATGGTGAAAGCGGGTGCAGGAACCGATGCTGCTATCGACTCCCTGAAACCTTACCTGGACAAAGGCGACATCATTATTGATGGCGGTAACACCTTCTTCCAGGACACCATCCGTCGTAACCGTGAACTGTCTGCCGAGGGCTTCAACTTCATTGGTACCGGTGTTTCCGGTGGTGAAGAGGGTGCGCTGAAAGGCCCATCCATCATGCCGGGTGGCCAGAAAGAAGCGTACGAACTGGTCGCTCCTATCCTGACTAAAATCGCCGCTGTCGCGGAAGATGGCGAGCCGTGTGTGACCTATATCGGCGCAGACGGTGCAGGCCATTACGTGAAGATGGTTCACAACGGTATCGAATACGGCGACATGCAGCTGATCGCTGAAGCGTATTCGCTGCTGAAAGGCGGTCTGAACCTCTCCAACGAAGAACTTGCCGAGACCTTCAGCGAGTGGAACAAAGGCGAGCTGAACAGCTACCTGATCGACATCACCAAAGATATCTTCACCAAGAAAGATGAAGAAGGTAAATACCTGGTTGATGTGATTTTGGATGAAGCAGCAAACAAAGGTACCGGTAAATGGACCAGCCAGAGCTCTCTGGATCTGGGTGAACCGCTGTCTCTGATCACCGAATCCGTATTCGCGCGTTACATCTCTTCTCTGAAAGAGCAGCGTGTGGCGGCATCCAAAGTGCTGTCTGGCCCGCAGGCCAAACCAGCCGGCGACAAAGCCGAGTTCGTTGAGAAAGTGCGTCGCGCACTGTACCTGGGCAAAATCGTTTCTTACGCACAGGGCTTCTCTCAGCTGCGTGCGGCATCAGACGAAAACAACTGGGATTTGAACTACGGTGAAATCGCGAAGATTTTCCGTGCGGGCTGCATCATTCGTGCGCAGTTCCTGCAGAAAATTACTGATGCCTATGCGGAAAACGCAGGTATCGCGAACCTGCTGCTGGCACCATACTTCAAGAAAATTGCGGACGAATACCAGCAGGCGCTGCGTGATGTGGTTGCTTACGCTGTACAGAACGGTATTCCGGTTCCAACCTTCTCCGCTGCAGTGGCCTATTACGACAGCTACCGTGCTGCCGTTCTGCCTGCCAACCTGATTCAGGCTCAGCGTGACTACTTCGGTGCGCATACCTACAAACGCACTGATAAAGAAGGTGTGTTCCACACCGAATGGCTGGATTAATCTGATTTAACGTTGTCAGAAAGCAGGGCCCGGTGAATCTCACCGGGCTTTTTTTATCGCGCTTTTGCCCATGTGGACTCGCTTTGCCGGACAAGAGCCTTTAAATCCCTCCTAAACCACTGCATTTTCTCAATTCCCTGGCCGGGCGTTTGCCTTGACAGCCGCTCAACATAAGAGGTAAAAACCTCAACAGTTGTTTATTGCGGTGGTGTACTGACGCCTCCTGAAACTCAAACTTGAAGAAGTTGAACGAATGAAAATAACCATCTCCGGAACAGGCTATGTCGGTCTCTCAAACGGCATACTGATTGCTCAAAACCACGAAGTGGTTGCGCTGGATATCGTGCAGGCCAAAGTGGACATGCTTAACCAGAAGAAGTCCCCGATTGTCGATAAAGAGATCCAGGAGTATCTGGCGAACAAGCCGCTGAATTTCCGTGCAACCACCGATAAAGAAGACGCCTATCGTGATGCGGATTTCGTTATCATCGCGACACCAACGGACTACGATCCAAAAACCAACTACTTCAACACCTCTACGGTGGAAGCGGTGATCAAAGACGTTATCGCGATTAATCCAAAAGCGGTGATGGTTATTAAATCGACTATTCCGGTAGGTTTCACAAAATCTATTAAAGAGAAGTTCGGTATTGATAATATCTTCTTCTCGCCAGAGTTCCTGCGTGAGGGAAGGGCGCTGTACGATAACCTGCATCCTTCTCGTATCGTTATTGGCGAGCGCTCAGCCCGCGCAGAGCGTTTTGCCGCACTGCTTCAGGAAGGTGCCGTTAAGAAGGATATCCCGGTACTGTTCACCGACTCCACCGAAGCCGAAGCGATTAAGCTCTTTGCCAACACCTACCTTGCCATGCGCGTTGCCTACTTTAACGAGCTGGACAGCTACGCAGAAAGCCTTGGCCTGAACAGCCGCCAGATTATTGAAGGCGTTTGTCTCGATCCGCGTATCGGCAACCACTATAACAACCCGTCATTTGGTTATGGCGGTTATTGCCTGCCAAAAGACACGAAGCAGCTGCTGGCCAACTATCAGGCTGTACCGAACAACCTGATTTCGGCGATCGTTGACGCTAACCGTACGCGTAAAGATTTCATTTCAGATTCTATCCTTGCGCGTCAGCCTAAAGTCGTCGGCGTATATCGTCTGATCATGAAAAGCGGTTCTGATAACTTCCGTGCCTCTTCCATTCAGGGCATCATGAAGCGTATTAAGGCGAAAGGGGTTCAGGTTATTATTTATGAACCAGCGATGCAGGAAGATGAGTTCTTCCACTCCCGTGTGATTCGCGATCTGGATGCATTCAAGCAGGAAGCGGACGTGATTATCTCTAACCGCATGGCGGAAGAGCTGGCGGACGTGGCGGATAAAGTCTATACCCGCGATCTGTTCGGAAGCGATTGATAGCGTCTAACACGCATAAAAAACCCGGCAACATGGCCGGGTTTTTTATTTTCAGACCTTGTAGAAAGCGCGATACCAGTCGACAAAGTTTTTCACCCCGTCTTTGACTGAGGTCTGCGGTTTAAAGCCAATAACGTCATACAACGCTTTCGTATCCGCGCTGGTTTCCAGCACGTCACCCGGTTGAATCGGCATCATGTTTTTCTCTGCTTCTTTGCCGAGTGCTTCTTCCAGCGCCGTAATGTAATCCATGAGCTCGACCGGAGAGCTGTTACCAATGTTGTAAACGCGATAAGGCGCGGAGCTGGTTGCCGGAGAACCGGTCTCGACGGTCCAGTCTGCATCGGCCTGAGGAATGACATCCTGCAGACGAATAATGGCTTCGGCGATGTCGTCAATGTAAGTGAAGTCACGCTTCATCTTACCGTAGTTGTAAACATCGATGCTTTTGCCTTCAATCATCGCTTTGGTGAACTTAAACAGCGCCATATCCGGACGGCCCCACGGGCCATATACGGTAAAGAAACGCAGGCCAGTGGTCGGCAGGTTATACAGATGGGAATAGGTATGCGACATCAGCTCATTGGCTTTTTTGGTCGCCGCGTACAGTGACACCGGGTGGTCTACGGAGTCGTCAGTGGAGAACGGCATCTTGCGGTTTAGACCATAAACGGAGCTTGATGAAGCATACAGCAGGTGCTGTACCTTGTTATGACGACACCCTTCCAGCACGTTGAGGTGACCCACCAGGTTGGCGTCCGCATAGGCGTGTGGGTTTTCAAGAGAGTAGCGAACCCCTGCCTGTGCAGCCAGATGGATAACGCGATCAAACTTCTCGCAGGCAAACAGCGCCGCCATCCCCTCACGATCGGCTAACTCCATCTTGTGGAAGGTGAAATTCGCGGATTTGAGCAAGTCCAGACGTGCCAGCTTAAGGTTCACATCATAGTAGTCATTGAGATTATCAATCCCGACGACCTGGTGTCCGGCGTCCAGTAAGCGTTTGCTGACATGAGAACCGATAAACCCTGCCGCGCCCGTAACCAAAAATTTCATAGCTTCCCTCGTTAACTTTTCTATCTCGTCGATGCCTGAGGCATCAGAATTGCTATATGATAGCGCGTTGGCTGCGAGTTACATAACCCATCTTTCCGATATAACTCATCGGATTCTGATAGAAAAATCGCTGGCAACAGATACACTATGTAAACATGTTTATTTTTGCCCTTTTTCATCTGTTAGGGATTGTATGACGCAGAACAACAATACTCCGGTTAATAGCAGTAATGGCCCGGAGCAAATTGATTTACTTGATTTAGTGCTACAGCTGTGGCGTGGAAAGTGGGTAATTGGCGCTTTTGTTGCTGTTTTTATCGTCCTGGCGGGTATTTATATCACTGTCGCAAAAGAGAAATGGACCTCTTCCGCGATCATTGCTCAGCCGGATGCGGCGCAGATTGCCACTTACGCCAATGCACTGAATATCCTTTACGGCGGCGCAGCGCCTTCAATGCTCGATATCCAAAACCGTGCAATTAGCCGTTTCAACTCTTCGTTTTCTGCTTTAGCCCAGGCGCTCGAAAACCAGGAAATACCTGAGAAGCTGACCATCGATACTACCGTTAAGGGTCAACCTCTGCCGTTAAGTGTCTCCTACCAGGGGGAATCTGCAGACGCGGCGCAAAAGCAGCTGGCGCAGTACATTCAGCAGGTCGACGAGCAAACGGCGAAGGAACTCGCGCTTGACCTCAAAGATAACATCAAGCAGCAGATCGCTACGCTAAATGACTCTCTGGAAAACCAGGAGAAGGTGGCTCAGGAGCAGAAAGATCTGCGTATCAAGCAGATCACGGAAGCGCTCAAGAATGCTGAAGCGGCAAAAATTACCACTCCGCAGATCCAGCAAACTCAGGACGTGACTCAGGAAACCATGTTCTTACTGGGAAGCGAAGCGCTGAAGTCGATGATTGATAACGAAGCGTCTCGCCCGCTGGTTTTCTCCTCGGCTTACTATCAGACGAAACAAAACTTACTGGATATCGAGAAACTGAAGGTGAATCCGGACACTATTCACGTCTATCGTTATGTCATGAAGCCGGACCTCCCGGTCTATCGTGACAGCCCGAAAAAGGCTATCACCCTGATTCTTGCCGTCTTGCTTGGCGGGATTATCGGTTCTGGCGTGGTTCTGGGCCGCAACGCGCTGCGAAACTACAAACCCAAAGCCTGATTCACCGCAGATAAAAAACCGGGGAAATTCCCCGGTTTTTTTTATTTATGCCGCTTACGAAGATTTTCTATCACCGCCGTTAAATCCAGCTCCTGATCCTGCAGCAGTACCAGCAGGTGATACATCAAATCCGACGCTTCATTGGTCAACTCCTCGCGGTCATGTACCGTGGCGGCCAGCGCGGTTTCGACGCCTTCTTCACCCACCTTCTGCGCAATACGCTTGGTGCCGCTTGCGTACAGCTTCGCGGTATAGGAGCTTTCAGGATCCGCTGTTTTACGCTCAGCCAGTAACTGTTCCAGTTGATACAGGAACAACCACTGGTGGCTTGCCTCACCGAAGCAACTGCTGGTGCCTTTATGGCAGGTCGGGCCAATCGGATTGGCCAGTACCAGCAGGGTGTCGTTATCGCAGTCAGGCGTAATGTTGACCACATTCAGGAAATGGCCCGAGGTTTCACCCTTGGTCCACAGACGCTGTTTCGTGCGGGAGTAAAAGGTCACTTTGCCGCTGTCGAGTGTTTTTGCCAGCGCGTCCTGGTTCATATACCCCAGCATCAGCACTTCGCCTGAAACCGCATGCTGCACAACCACCGGCAGTAATCCGTCGGTTTTTTCCCAGTCCAGCTGTGCCTGTTGTTGCTCTGTTAACATACCCTGATCTCCACGCCCTGGTCGGCCAGGTACGTTTTTAACTCACCAATATTGATAATCTGTTTGTGGAACACGGAGGCGGCCAGCGCGCCATCCACGTTCGCGTCGCGGAAGGCTTCCAGGAAGTGCTCCATGGTGCCCGCGCCGCCGGAGGCAATCAGCGGTACGTGGCAGACCGCACGGACTTTTTTCAGTTGCTCAAGGTCATACCCGTTACGCACGCCGTCCTGGTTCATCATGTTCAACACGATTTCGCCCGCGCCGCGCTTCTGCACTTCCTGCACCCAGTCGAGCGTCTCCCACTGCGTCACACGCGTCCGGCTCTCATCGCCGGTATACTGGTTGACGTGATATTTACCCGTAGAGGCGTCATACCAGGTGTCGATTCCCACGACAATACACTGCACGCCAAAGCGATCGGCGAGACGGGTAATCAGTTCCGGGTCGGCCAGGGCAGGGGAGTTGATGGAGATCTTGTCGGCACCAAACGAGAGAATTTTGGCGGCGTCGTCAGCGGACTTAATCCCGCCCGCCACGCAGAAGGGGATATCAATTACTTCCGCCACGCGCGCGACCCAGCTTTTGTCCACCACGCGGCCATCGCTGGAGGCGGTGATATCGTAAAATACCAGCTCATCTGCGCCTTCATCGGCATAGCGTTTTGCCAGCGGGACGATATCGCCGATGATCTCGTGGTTGCGGAACTGCACGCCTTTTACCACCTGGCCGTCACGTACGTCCAGGCAAGGGATTATCCGTTTTGCCAGCATTGAATCGCCTCCGTCACAGTAAATTTTCCTTCCAGCAGGGCCCGGCCCACAATTACGCCCTTCACACCGGTCCCGCGCAGCGCGGCGATATCGGCTAAGTCACCGATGCCGCCAGATGACTGGAACGCCACCTGCGGATAACGGGCGCCGACTTCTTCGTATAACGAAACGTTGGAGCCGGCCAGCGTTCCGTCGCGGGAGATATCCGTGCACAGAACGTGCTTCAGGCCAACGGGAAGATACATCTCGACCAGCGCTTCCAGCTTTATGCCGGAGTTTTCCTGCCAGCCGCTGACCGCCACCTGTTTATTACCCTGTTCATCAATGCGCACGTCCAGCGCCAGTACCAGCGCGTCGGCACCAAAACGACGGAACCAGCCTTTTACGGTCTCAGGATCTTTCACCGCGGTAGAACCGACCACCACGCGCGCCACGCCTGCCTCCAGCAGTGCTGCGACGTCGTCTTCCGTACGCACGCCGCCGCCAACCTGGACGGGCACTTCAACACCGGCAACCAGGTTTTTCAGCAGGGGGATCTGGCGTTTCGCCGGATCTTTCGCGCCGGTCAAATCCACAAGATGCAGTACCTGCGCACCCTGGGCGGCATACTCCTGCAGGCGCGGCAGCGGGTCGTTCCCGTAGTCGCGCTGCTGCCCGTAATCACCCTGATGGAGACGGACAACCGTGCCGTCAATTAAATCTAAAGCGGGAATAATCATCACATCTCCAGGAAGTTTTTCAGCAGCTGCGCGCCCGCTGCGCCAGAGCGCTCCGGGTGAAACTGTACGCCGAAGAAATTGTCTTTCTGCACGGCCGCAGTGAACGCCTCGCCGTAGTTGCACTGGGCGATCGTATTCGCGTTCACCGGCATGGCGTAGCTGTGCACGAAGTAGAAATATGCCCCGTCTTCAATGCCGCGGAACAGGCGGTCGCCCGCTTTGGCGTAGACGCGGTTCCAGCCCATGTGCGGCAGAGGCAGGCCGTGGTCGGCCATTTTCGGCACGTCTTCGTCGATAATGCCCAGCAGGTCAACGCCGTTACTCTCTTCGCTGCGACGTCCCAGAAGCTGCATGCCTAAGCAAATCCCCAGCACCGGCTGAGTACAGGCCTTGATCAGATCGACCAGCTCGCGCGAGTGGATCTGGTCCATCGCCGCCTGCGCGGTGCCAACCCCCGGAAGGAATAACTTATCGGCGCGCAGCACCACGTCCGGGTCACGGCTCACCACCGGCTCGTAGCCGTGGCGGGTGATGGCCGACTTTACGGAGTTCAGGTTGGCGCATCCGGTATCCAGAATCACCACATTCATTACAGCACTCCTTTCGATGAAGGCAGGGCGTCACCTTCCACGCGGATCGCCTGGCGAAGGGTACGGCCGAAGGCCTTGAAGAGACTCTCTACGCGGTGGTGGTCGTTCTTGCCCTTGGTCTTCAGGTGCAGCGTCAGGCCCATGGTGTAGGACAGTGAGCGGAAGAAGTGCTCCACCATTTCGGTGCTCAGATCGCCCACGCGCTGGTAGTTGAAGTCTGCTTTATATTCCAGGTGCGGACGTCCGGAGATATCCATGGCGCAGCGCGCCAGACATTCGTCCATCGGCAAAACGAAGCCAAAACGGTTAATACCGCGCTTATCGCCGAGCGCCAGCTTCAGCGCTTCACCCAGCGCCAGGCCGGTATCTTCCACGGTGTGGTGATCGTCAATGTACAGGTCGCCTTTGACCGTGATCTCCATGCGGAAACCGCCGTGGGTGGCAATCTGGTCCAGCATGTGATCGAAGAAACCGACGCCGGTGTGGATCTTGCTGCCGCCTTCACGGTCCAGCCAGACCTTCACGTCAATCTGCGTCTCTTTGGTGTTGCGCTCAACGTGGGAATAGCGGTCACGTTTGGTCAGCTGCTCGCCAATCATCGCCCAGTTAAGGTTGTTGCGGTCATAACGCAGCCCCGTGATGCCCATGTTTTCCGCCAGCGTGATATCGGTGATGCGATCGCCGATGACATAGCTGTTGGTTTTATCCAGCACATCTTCCGCCAGATAGCGTTCTACCAGCTTCACTTTTGGCTTACGGCAGTCGCACTCATCGGCTGGCATGTGCGGGCAAATCAGCACCTCATCAAAGACCACGCCCTGAGAGGTGAGCACCTGCATCATCAGATTATGCGGGCCGTCAAAATCCGCCTGCGGGAAGCTGTCGGTACCCAGACCGTCCTGGTTGGTGATCATCACCAGCTTAAAGCCTGCTTTTTGCAGCTTCAGCAGCACCGGGATCACGTCGGGTTCAAAAGCCAGCTTGTCGAAACGATCGACCTGAAAATCGGCTGGTGGCTCCGAAATAAGGGTGCCGTCACGATCGATAAAAAGGATCTTCTGGGTCATACTTTCTCCGCTTTCAGGGCGTCAATCACGCGCTGGCTCTCTGCGCGAGTGCCTACGGTAATGCGCAGGCAACCGCTCAGGGAAGGTTGTTTATTCTGGTCTCGTAAGATAATGCCCTGATCCCATAAAGATTTAAATACGGCGCTGGAAGCGGTGAAGCGCACCAGGATGTAGTTGGTTTCCGAGTCGAAGACCTGCTCCACGCAAGGAATCTCTTTCAGGGCGGTCACCAGATACTGACGCTCCTCAAGGATCTGCGCCACACGTTCGCGCATCGCGTTGATCCCCTGCGGGGTCAGCGCCTGGGCCGCAATGTCGGCAACCGGCGTGGAGAGCGGATACGGGGCGATCACTTTCAGCAGCAGGTCGATGACTTCTTTATTCGCCAGGGTGAATCCGCAGCGCAGACCCGCGAGGGCGAAGGCTTTCGACAGCGTACGCAGTACCACCAGGTGTGGATACTCTTCCAGCCAGCCTGCCAGCGTCGCCTGTGGACAGAACTCGATGTAGGCTTCGTCGGCCACCACCAGGGCTTTACCGCGCGTCATCTCCAGCAGGGTACGGATATCCTGCGGGTTAATAATCTGCCCGGTCGGGTTGTTTGGGCTGCAGACAAACACCACTTTTACGCCGTCGAGATTGTCGGCAATGCCCTGCAGATCCAGCTGCCAGTTCTCCAGAGAGAGCACGTTACGGCACGCCACGCCGAAGGTTTCTGCGCTGACGCTGTACATGCCGTAGGTCGGCTGGCAGTACATCACCGAATCTTTACCCGGCTCGCAGAACGCGCGGATCAGCAGTTCAATACCCTCGTCGGCTCCACGGCTGACCAGCACCTGCTCTGGCTTCACCCCTGCGTACTGCGCGTAGTTCTCAATCACCGCTTTTGGCTGACACTCCGGATAACGGTTCAGCGTCTGCTGCGACAGCTCAAACTGCACCGCGGTCGGGAATTCGTTGGCGTTCAGCCAGACATCTCCTTTGCCCCCCAGACGGCGTGCAGACTGGTAAGGCGTCAGGCGACGGACATTTTCGCGGGCTAATTCTTCAATGTTCATGCTTGCTCCTTCAGGGCTGCAACGCGCAGCGTAACGGCATTTTTGTGAGCGGTCAGGCGCTCGGCGGCGGCCAGCGTCTCAATGGTGGATGCGAGTGAGGCAAACCCTTCGCGGGAGAGTTCCTGCACGGTCATACGTTTCTGGAAATCCGCCAGGCCCAGGCTGGAACAGGTTGAGGTATAGCCATACGTCGGCAGAACGTGGTTGGTGCCGGAGGCGTAATCGCCCGCGGATTCCGGTGACCAGTCGCCGAGGAACACCGATCCTGCGCTGGTGATGCTGTCGACCAGCTCGCGCGCGTTACGGGTCTGAATAATCAGGTGCTCCGGGCCGTACTGGTTGGAGATGGCAATGCACTGCGCCAGATCGCGCGCCACAATCAGGCGGCTGGCCGTTAACGCCTGGCGTGCCGTGTCTGCGCGGGGCAGGTCGGCAAGCTGGCGCTCGACGGCTTCGCCAACGCGCGTGGCCATATCGGCATCCGGAGTCAGGAGGATCACCTGCGAGTCCGGGCCGTGTTCCGCCTGGGAAAGCAGGTCAGACGCCACGAAATCTGGCGTTGCGCCGCTGTCAGCAATCACCAGCACTTCAGACGGGCCGGCAGGCATGTCAATGGCCGCGCCGTCCAGACGCTGGCTGACCTGGCGCTTGGCTTCGGTCACGAAAGCATTACCCGGGCCAAAAATTTTGTCGACCTTCGGAATGGATTCGGTGCCAAACGCCAGAGCAGAAATCGCCTGCGCGCCGCCCACTTTATAGACCGCCTGCACACCGCACAGTTTTGCCGCGTAGAGAATTTCATCGGCAATGGGCGGTGGGGAGCAGAGCACCACTTTCTGGCAACCGGCGATGCGCGCCGGGGTGGCCAGCATCAGGACGGTGGAGAACAGGGGAGCCGAACCGCCGGGAATATAGAGCCCCACAGACGCGACCGGACGGGTTACCTGCTGACAACGCACGCCGGGCAGGGTTTCGACATCCACGGTCTGCAGCTTCTGCGCGGTGTGGAAGGTATCGATGTTTTTCACCGCGACGGCCATCGCCTGCTTGATGTCATCCCCCAGACGATTGCTGGCATCCAGGATTTCCTGCTCGGTCACCCTCAATGCGCCGACGTCCGTCTTATCAAATTTTGCGCTGTATTCACGCAGCGCGTCATCGCCACGGGCTTTGACATTATCCAGGATCTCCGCCACGGTGCGTGAGATGCTCTCGGAAGCGGAAATCGCCGGGCGCATCAGCAGCTCGCGCTGTTGCGCGTCGCTACAGGTATTCCAGTCGATGATTGTGTTAAAGCTCATGGCAATTACTCCATCATCTTCTCAATTGGCAGCACCAGGATGGAGCTTGCCCCCAGCGCCTTCAGTTTTTCCATGGTTTCCCAGAACAGGGTTTCGCTACTCACCATGTGCATCGCGACGCGCTGCTGATCGCCCGCCAGCGGGAGGATGGTCGGGCGCTCAGCGCCTGGCAGGAGGGCAATCACCTCATCCAGACGCTCGGTCGGAGCGTGCATCATGATGTATTTGGATTCACGCGCCTGAATTACGCCCTGAATACGGGTCAGGAGTTTGTCGATCAGCTGTTGCTTGGCGTCGGCCATCTCGCCGTCACGCTGGATCAGGCATGCTTTGGAGCGGTAGATCACTTCCACTTCGCGCAGGCCGTTCGCTTCCAGCGTCGCGCCGGTGGAGACCAGGTCACAGATGGCGTCTGCCAGACCCGCGCGCGGGGCCACTTCAACTGAGCCGTTCAGCAGACAGGATTTAAACTGCACGCCTTTCTGGTCCAGGTAACGCTTTAACAGGTGAGGGTAGGAGGTGGCGATACGTTTGCCGTTCAGCGCGGCCGGGCCGTCCCAGGCTTCATCAACCGGCGTCGCCAGCGACAGGCGGCAACCGCCGAAATCCAGACGACGCAGGGTGAAGTAACGCGGATCTTCCCCTTGCGCACGGCGGGTCAGCAGCTCTTCTTCCAGCACGTTTTCACCGATGATGCCAAGGTCAACGACGCCATCCATGACCAGGCCGGGAATATCGTCATCACGCACGCGCAGAATGTCGATGGGCATGTTTTCAGCCAGAGCAATCAGGCGCTGGGTGTGCAGGTTGATTTTAATCCCGCAGCGGGCCAGCAGTTCGCGTGAATCGTCACTTAAACGGCCTGATTTTTGAATAGCTATGCGTAAGCGTGAGTTATCTAACATTCTTTATTCCTCGTTAACCTGTTTTAACCTGTCTGAATTCGGTCCAAAAAAAAGCCCCCGGAAGAAGATCTTCCGGGGGCTTTCTCATGCGTTCATGCACCACTGGAAGATCCAAACGTCTTCCAGCACACATCGCCTGAAAGACTAGTCAGGATGATGGTGATGATGGTGGTGTTTAAATTGAACGCGTGTCATATAAATTCTCGATGAATGCTTATTCATTTGATGTCTTTTAACCTAAACCAGTTGTGCGACATATTGCAAGGGCTTTTTTTGATCATTAATTCATTTCATATTGATGCTATGAATTGTGTGTTCTGCCGGGCTGGCGTAGCCTTATGAAAGACGAGTGAGAGTCAGGAGAATTCGCATGAAAAAGGTCGCGATTGTCGGTTTAGGGTGGCTGGGAATGCCGCTGGCGATGTCATTAGCCGCAAAAGGCTGGCAGGTGACCGGAAGCAAAACCACAGCGGATGGGGTCGAGGCAGCGCGCATGTGCGGTATTGATGGCGTTGAGCTGCGTCTTGAGCCGGAGCTGAAATGTGATGCTGACGATCTGGACACGCTGATGAACGTCGATGCGCTGGTGATCACCTTACCCGCCCGGCGCAGCGGGCCGGGTGAATCATTTTATCTGCAGGCGATGCAGGAGATTGTCGACAGCGCGCTGGCGCACCATGTTCCTCGCATTATTTTTACCAGTTCGACCTCTGTCTATGGCGAGGTGGAAGGCGTCGTAAAAGAGACTTCCGAGCGCCGTCCCGTGACCGCGAGCGGGCAGGTTCTGAAAGAGCTGGAAGACTGGCTGCATAATCTGCCCGGTACGCAGGTTGATATTGTGCGTCTGGCAGGACTGGTTGGACCCGGGCGCCATCCGGGACGTTTTTTTGCCGGTAAGTCTGCGCCAGACGGTCAGCATGTCGTCAATCTGGTGCATTTAGACGATGTTATTGCCGCGATTGAACTGCTCTTACAGGCTCCAAAAGGTGGACACATCTATAATATATGTGCACCGTCTCATCCGACGCGCAGCACGTTTTACCCGCTGATGGCACGTCAGTTGGGTCTGGCTCCGCCGGTTTTTGGGGAAGCAAAGGATGGTGGTAAAGGCAAAGTTGTTGATGGCAATCGCATTTGTCATGAGCTGGGGTTTGAGTATCAGTATCCCGATCCGCTGGTGATGCCCATGGAATAAGTCCCGCAGCGGAGACGATCGCACACCAGAAGGGGGGCGAGCATGAAACCGCTGCTGGATGTTCTAATTATTCTGGATGCACTGGAAAAAGAGGGGAGCTTTGCGGCTGCGTCGGCAAAGCTCTTCAAAACCCCTTCCGCGCTGAGCTACACCGTTCAAAAGCTGGAAAGCGATCTCAATATTCAGATCCTCGATCGCTCCGGGCATCGCGCGCGGTTCACCCGTACCGGACAAATGCTGCTGGAAAAAGGACGTGAAGTCCTCCATACCGTTCGCGAACTGGAAAAACAGGCCGTTAAGCTTCATCAGGGGTGGGAAAACGAGCTGGTGATTGGCGTGGATGACACCTTTCCCTTTTCTCTCCTGACGCCGTTGATTGAGGCCTTCTACCAGCACCACAGCGTGACCCGGCTTATTTTCATCAATGGCGTGCTGGGCGGATCCTGGGATGCCTTAACCCAGGGCAGGGCAGACATTTTTGTTGGTGCACTCCATGAGCCTCCCCAGTTGAGTGATTTTGGTTTTGCCCGCCTGGGCGTGCTGGAGCAGGTCTTCGCCGTGGCGCCACATCATCCCCTGGCGCAGGAGCCTGAACCTATAAACCGGCGCGTGATTAAGGGTTACCGCGCAATAGTGGTTGGGGACAGTTCGCGTCCGGAATGTGCGGTTTCCTCGCAACTGCTTGATGAACAGGAAGCGATTACCGTTTTTGACTTTAAAACCAAGCTGGAGCTGCAGATAAGCGGTCTGGGTTGCGGCTATTTACCCCGCTATCTGGCGCAGCGCTTTATCGATAGCGGTGCGCTTGTTGAAAAACAGGTACTTGCTCAAAACAGCAACGAATCGGTGTGGGTGGGCTGGAATGAACAGACCGCCGGGCTGGCCAGTGCCTGGTGGCGGGACGAAATTTTAGCAAATAGTGCTATCGCTGCTGTTTATGCTCAGGGCGGTGTCGAGAAATCAGCCAGTTAGCAAAAAGAAAATTCCCCGCTGCGTTGCAAAGTATTGCCTTTTGTATCCGATGTGGGGCAAAATGCCGCCGCTGCAACCAAATGAATAATCGACGATATAAAAGGCGTCGGTTATTTTTTTTTGCATGTACGAAACGAAACTAAAAACCAAGAGGCCGGGCTTCGTACCGGATAGATATTTACTAAAATCCGACAGTTGTTGTCGCTGAGGAAGAAAGAAATGGGGCAATTTTTCGCTTACGTGGCGGTTATCACCGTAAAGGAGAATAACTATGTCGCATAACGCAACTCCAAACACCTCTCGCGTGGAATTACGTAAAACGCTTACGTTGATTCCGGTTGTCATGATGGGTCTGGCCTATATGCAACCAATGACGCTGTTTGATACATTCGGTATCGTATCAGGCCTCACTGACGGTCATGTGCCGACGGCTTACGCCTTCGCGCTGGTGGCGATCCTCTTTACCGCGCTGAGCTACGGTAAACTGGTGCGTCGCTATCCGTCTGCGGGTTCCGCCTACACCTATGCCCAGAAATCCATCAGCCCGACAGTAGGCTTTATGGTGGGCTGGTCTTCGCTGCTCGACTATCTGTTCGCGCCGATGATCAACATTCTGCTGGCAAAAATCTATTTTGAAGCGCTGGTGCCGTCGATTCCATCCTGGATGTTCGTCGTGGCGCTGGTGGCCTTTATGACCGCCTTTAACCTGCGCAGCATTAAGTCTGTCGCCAACTTTAACTCCGTTATTGTTGTGCTTCAGGTTGTGCTGATTGCCGTTATTCTTGGCATGGTGATCTACGGTGTGTTCCACGGCGAAGGCGCGGGTACGCTGGCGAGCAGTAAGCCGTTCTGGTCTGGTGATGCGCATGTGATCCCGATGATTACCGGGGCGACCATTCTCTGCTTCTCCTTTACCGGTTTTGACGGGATCAGCAACCTGTCTGAGGAAACCAAAGATGCAGAGCGCGTGATCCCGCGTGCTATCTTCCTGACGGCGCTGATTGGTGGTCTGATCTTTATCTTCTCGACCTATTTCCTGCAGCTGTACTTCCCGGATATCTCCCGCTTCAAGGATCCGGATGCGTCTCAGCCGGAAATTATGCTCTATGTGGCGGGTAAAGCGTTCCAGGTTGGCGCGCTGATCTTCTCCACCATCACTGTACTGGCGTCCGGTATGGCCGCTCATGCAGGCGTTGCGCGTCTGATGTACGTTATGGGTCGTGATGGCGTATTCCCGAAAAGCTTCTTCGGCTACGTTCACCCAACCTGGCGTACCCCGGCGATGAACATCATCCTGGTGGGGGCTATTGCGCTTCTGGCAATCAACTTTGACCTGGTGATGGCAACGGCGCTGATTAACTTCGGTGCGCTGGTGGCGTTCACCTTTGTTAACCTGTCGGTTATCTCTCAGTTCTGGATCCGTGAAAAGCGCAACAAAACGCTGAAAGATCACTTCCAGTATCTGTTCCTGCCGATGTGCGGTGCGCTGACCGTAGGTGCGCTGTGGGTTAACCTGGAAGAGAGCTCAATGGTGCTTGGCCTGATCTGGGCGGGTATCGGCCTGGTTTATCTGGCCTGCGTCACGAAGAGCTTCCGTAACCCGGTTCCGCAGTACGAAGACGTCGCGTAATACTGTGTCGGGTGGCGGCTACGCCTTACCCGACCTACAAAACCCGTAGGCCCGCGTAAGCGCAGCGCCAACGGGCAAAAAAAAGCCGGAGACATCGCCTCCGGCTTTTTTATACCCATCGATCAAACTATCTCTTGCGCGTACTGGAACAGAGATTTCAACAGTGCCTGTTTCTCAGCATTCCCTTCATACTGGCCGTAAAGCATCTCCAGCTCCTGTGCATAGCTGTGCAGATACTCTGGCGTAAACACGTTGCGACGATGCTGCAGCCAGCGTTCCTGTTCCGCTTCATCCAGCGTGCCGGGGAAGTTACGCGCCCGGTAATTAAACATCAATTTTTCGATGCGTTTATCGGCGAAAGTGATATCCAGCGCCGGTAAGTTACGCGGCTCGGTTTGCAGAACGATGTTCATGGCCGCGCGATCGGCATCGCTGAAGAACCCATTGTACAGCTGAGCATCCACGTTTTCAGACGGCACAAACGGCTCGGCTTCAGCAAAAATGGCCACCACTTTCTCCCGCACCTGCGGATTTTCACGCAGTACTTTCAGGTTATCGAGGCAGTGCTGGCGGTTAATGCCCAGCCTGTCCGCATCTTCCGGGCGCAGCGTATTCGCCTGCGCCAGGACCGGGCATTTGTTGATATGCACCAGTTTGACCGGTACCGCAGGCAGATCGCCGAGTTCATTTTTCGGCGTGTACAGCCGTTCGCGCAGGGTATCGCTGTCGAGCTCCAGCAGCGGCGAAATATCACCGGCTAAATCCACCATGATGACCGCATTACGGTTGTCCGGATGCCACGCCAGCGGGGCAACCCAGCTGGTATTGCCGCGCCAGGCACCAAACATGCCGGAAATATGCACCAGGGGTTTCATCTGCGGTACGTCGATAAGGGTCATGAGTTTCTGCTTGTTGCGATGGCTCAGCAGATACTCAAACAGCCGGGGCTGTGCAGTTTTCACCAGTTTCGCCATGGCAATGGTGGCGTAGACGTCCGCCATCGCGTCGTGGGCATTGCTGTGCTCAATGCCGTTGGCACGCGTCAGGTGCTCCAGCCGGAAGCTGGGGAGTCCTTCTTCATTTTCTGGCCAGTTGATGCCTTCAGGACGCAGCGCGTAGCAGGCGCGCATGATGTCGAGCAAATCCCAGCGCGAATTGCGGTTCTGCCAGCTCCAGGCATAGGGATCGTAGAAGTTGCGATAGAAGATGTTGCGCGTCACTTCATCATCGAAACGGATGTTGTTGTACCCCACCACGCAGGTATGGGGAACGGTAAACAGATCGTGGATGCGGCGGGCAAACTCTGCCTCGTTAACACCTTTCTCCCGCGCTTCCTGAGGGGTGATCCCGGTGACCATCACCGCGCCGGGCTGAGGCAGATAGTCATCCGCGGGTTTGCAGTAAAAAACCTCAGGCTCGCCAATGATGTTGAATTCGTCGTCGGTGCGGATGGCGGCAAACTGCGCCGGTCGATCCAGCGCCGGGTGTGTGCCAAAGGTTTCGTAGTCGTGGAATAAAAAAGTCGGGCGTGCGGCAGAGTCAGACACCAGTAATACCATCCTGTTAAAAATTGACGTCACTATGGTAAACGATCGTGCGGGTCAGACCGAATAAAAAGCGCCGCTGCGTCGCAAATTTGCGCGTCGTCTTCAGAGAGAAATATGCGTTCTGTCACATTTTTTTGCAATTAAGCCAGGTAACGACAGCGGAACTCCCGTAAAAAGGTCATCGATTTTTAATGACCTGAGGATATACCGTTGAAACGCCGTCTGTTTATTGCTGTTTCTTTACTCGCTTCGAGTGTCTCATCTGCCTTTGCGGCCGAACCACTGGATTTTTCGCCGCAGCCTCCGGCCATTCAGGCGGGCTCCTGGGTACTGATGGATTACACGACTGGTCAGATCTTAACGGCGGGCAACGAACATCAACAACGTAATCCGGCGAGCCTGACCAAGCTGATGACGGGCTATGTGGTGGATCGGGCCATTGACAGCCATCGTATCTCGCCGGACGACATTGTCACTGTCGGCCGTGATGCGTGGGCCAAAGGGAACCCGGTTTTTGACGGATCGTCGCTCATGTTCCTGAAAGAGGGCGATCGTGTCTCCGTACGCGATTTGAGCCGCGGTCTGATTGTCGATTCCGGTAACGACGCCTGCGTGGCGCTGGCCGATCACGTGGCGGGCGGCCAGCCGCAGTTTGTGAAGATGATGAATGACTATGTGCAAAAGCTGAACCTGCGCGATACGCACTTTGAAACCGTCCACGGGCTGGACGCGCCGGGCCAGCACAGTTCGGCCTATGATTTGGCCGTCCTCTCCCGGGCCATCATCCACGGCGAGCCTGAGTTTTACCATATGTACAGTGAAAAGAGCCTGACCTGGAACGGGATCACCCAGCAAAACCGCAACGGTCTGTTGTGGGATAAAACCATGAACGTGGACGGGCTGAAAACGGGGCACACCTCGGGGGCGGGCTTTAACCTGATTGCGTCTGCCGTTGACGGTCAGCGTCGTTTGATTGCCGTGGTCATGGGCGCGGACAGCCCGAAAGGGCGTGAGGACCAGGCCCGGAAACTCCTGCACTGGGGGCAGCAGAATTTCGATACCGTCCAGATCCTGCATAACGGTAAAAAGGTGGGGACAGAGCGAATCTGGTACGGCGATAAAGAACAGGTGAAACTGGGCACCGACCAGGACTTCTGGCTGGCCCTGCCGAAAGCGGAAGTGCCAAACATCAAAGCTAAGTACGTGCTGGACAAAAAAGAGCTGGAAGCACCGATTGCCGCGCATCAGCGGGTCGGGGAGATCCAGCTCTATGATCGCGATAAAGTGGTGGCGCACTGGCCACTGGTGACGCTGGAAGCCGTTGATAAAGGCGGCATGTTCTCCCGCCTGAGCGATTATCTGCATCACGCGCTTTAAGTGCCGTTGAGCAGACTGGCAGGGTTGCGAGTCTGCTCACATAATAAACACTTCACGTTTGCTGAACCCGCATAATCCGCTTTATAGTGTATAAATATACAGTAATAAATGGAGGCAGCATGGACTACAGCATTAAGCAGCAACAGAAACGTAAGATTGCCGGTTTTCATTTGGTCGGGCCGTGGGAACATACGGTAAAACAGGGCTTTGAACAGCTGGTGATGTGGGTGGACGGGCGTCACATTCAGCCGCTGGAGTGGGTTGCGGTCTACTACGACAACCCGGATGAGGTCCCGGCAGAAAAATTGCGCTGTGATACGGCCGTCACGGTGCCGGACGATTTCATCATTCCGGAAAACAGTGAAGGCGTCATGATGACGGAAATCGCGGGCGGGGACTATGCTGTGGCAACGGCCCGCGTGGAAAACTACGACTTCGCGACGCCGTGGTACCAGTTCTTCAATTCCCTGTTGCAGGACAATAAGTACCAGATGGCGCTCAAACCCTGTTTCGAGCGCTATCTCAATGACGGCAATGCAGACGGCTACTGGGATATTGAGATGTTTATCGCGGTAGAGCACAAACCCGTTTAAGCTTGTTAAATGAAGGGTTTTTCAGCCGGGAGCGATCCGCCCGGCTGAAAACACAGTACAATTGTGATTTGCCGTGTAGCTGGAGAGCGGGTGTGCGTCCCGACAAATCATTAACCCCTTTTGAAATTCGGTTATACAAACACTACCGCGTGGTGCATGGGTGTCGCATTGCGCTGGCGTTCGTATTGACGTTTGTACTGGTCCGTTTGCTGGATATCCCGGAAGGGACGTGGCCGCTGATCACGCTGGTGGTGGTGATGGGGCCCATCTCATTTTGGGGAAACGTCGTCCCACGCGCCTTCGAGCGAATTGGTGGGACCGTGTCAGGCTCGGCACTTGGGCTTATCGCCCTGAAGCTGGAGCTTATTTCGTTTCCGGTCATGCTGGCATGGTGTGGTGCCGCCATGTTCCTGTGCGGCTGGCTGGCGCTGGGCAAAAAGCCATATCAGGCATTGCTGATTGGTATTACTCTCGCGGTGGTGGTCGGCGCCCCTGCCGGGGATATGACTACCGCGCTCTGGCGAAGCGGGGATGTTATCCTCGGTTCACTGCTGGCCATGCTCTTCACCGGTATCTGGCCGCAGCGCGCTTTCTTGCACTGGCGTATTCAGATGGCCAACTATGTGACCGCATTTAACCGCGTCTATCAGGCCGGTTTTTCTCCAAACCTGGTTGAACGTCCCCGGCTGGAAAAGCATCTGCAAACAATCCTCAACGACGTGGTCAAAATGCGCGGTCTGATCACGCCTGCCAGCAAGGAAACCCATATTCAGAAAGCGATTTTCGAAGCCATCCAGACGGTAAGCCGCAACCTGGTGTGCATGCTTGAGCTGCAAATCAATGCGCACTGGGCCTCGCGCCCCAGTCACCTGTTGATGCTTAACGCTCAGACCCTCAAAGAGACTCAGATGATGACGCAGCAAACGCTGTTGACCATCGCTCATGCGCTCTACGAAGGCAACCCGCAGCCGATCCTGGCGAACAGCGAACGTCTCAACGAAATCGTGGCGGAGCTGAAGCTGCTGATCAACGAGCGTCAGAGCGATAATGTGGCAGAAACGCCGATTCACGGTTATGTCTGGCTGAGCATGGAGCTGGCGCGACAGCTCGAGCTGTTATCGCACCTGATTTGCCGGGCGCTGCGCAAATAAAAGATGTATGTGACGCCTGCTGCTTCGATTCAGCAGCAATTGGGGTTATGATAGCTTTAAACGATATAGACATTGTCATTCGCAGCCGCTGTCAGTAAGGTTATTGTTACAACGGTTGCTTTAACGAATCCGAATCTCACATTATCAGGGGTGTAAAAATGGAAACTACCAAGCCTTCGTTCCAGGATGTTCTGGAATTCGTCCGCCTGTTCCGCCGCAAAAACAAGCTGCAGCGTGAAATCCAGGACGTTGAGAAGAAGATCCGTGACAACCAGAAACGTGTTCTGCTTCTCGACAACCTGAGCGACTACATCAAGCCGGGTATGAGCGTTGAAGCTATTCAGGGCATCATCGCCAGCATGAAGAGCGACTATGAAGACCGCGTTGATGACTACATCATCAAAAACGCTGAGCTGTCCAAAGAGCGCCGTGACATCTCTAAGAAGCTGAAAGTGATGGGCGAAATCAAAAACGGCGAAGCAAAAAGCGAGTAATCGCAACGAATCGTGAAAAAGGCTCTCTGGTGACAGAGAGCCTTTTTTTATGATTCAGAACGCGGCTGAAGCTGATAAATCCAGGCATTTACCCGTTTACCTTCATGGGTCGTCACCATTACCTCAACCCGATCGTAGCCGTCTTCAAATTCATCCAGCATTGGCCAGTGTGTGGCAAGGTTATCAGAGATAAACAGATAGCCTTCAACGCGGGGGCCATCCGGGTGGAGCACGATCCCCGGGAAATCAGCTGCAGCGCCCCAGCCGCGTTCGTAAAACGTGCCGGATACAAAGCCGGGCAGCCATTCGCCGCCGATGTTTTCCAGAATATGCGCATTTGAGTGGCCCGGGCGCAGCGTGCCGTAGACAAACAGAGCGTTCATTTTCCCCCATCCGCAAAGCAAAAAGCCTGCTTTAAAAGCAGGCTTTTTAAATTTGGCTCCTCTGACTGGACTCGAACCAGTGACATACGGATTAACAGTCCGCCGTTCTACCGACTGAACTACAGAGGAATCGTTGTGGAGGCTTATCTTAGCGGCGAAAAAAGTTTTGTCAAACCTGATCTTAGAGAAAAACGACTGATTGCTGATTCTGTCATCAGTTTGTTGTAAATCCACACATCTTTTTAAGGAAAATACTTTGCAGGATTAGCATTTGTCCCCCATCATTTGAAATGGAGTTTCAACTTTTCTCGCTAAGGTCCATTTTGAACGTCACTGCCTCCTTACGCCAGGCGATAACGCGCACGCCATGGTATGCAAAACGTAAAAGCTATCGTGTTCTGTTCTGGCGTGAAATCACCCCTCTTGCTGTGCCTATCTTTCTGGAAAACACCTGCGTTCTGTTAATGGGCGTGCTGAGCACCTTCCTGGTGAGCTGGCTGGGGAAAGAGGCGATGGCCGGGGTAGGGCTGGCGGACAGTTTTAACATGGTGGTGATCTCGTTCTTTGCCGCTATAGACCTCGGGACCACGGTGGTGGTGGCCTTTAGCCTTGGCAAGCTTGACCCCAAACGTGCCCGCGAGGCGGCCCGCCAGTCGCTGATGATCATGACTATTTTTTCGATCGTTCTGGCGGCGCTGATCCACTATTTCGGTAAAGAGATTATCGACTTTGTCGCCGGGGAAGCCACCAGTGAGGTAAAAGACCTGGCGCTGACCTATCTCGAGATGACCGTCATAAGCTACCCGGCGGCAGCCATTGCGCTGATTGGCAGCGGCGCGCTACGTGGGGCGGGTAATACCAAAATCCCGCTGCTGATCAACGGCGGAATGAATATCCTGAATATCATGATCAGCAGCGTGCTGATCTACGGCGTGTTCTCATGGGATGGACTGGGGTTCATCGGCGCCGGGCTGGGGTTAACCATTTCACGCTATATCGGTGCGGCGGCCATTATTGGAGTGCTGATGGCGGGGATCACGCCTTCGCTGCGTCTTACGCTGAAAAGCTATTTCCGCCCCTTTAATTTCGCCATTATCTGGGAAGTCATGGGGATAGGTATTCCCGCGAGCATTGAATCGGTGTTGTTTAACGGCGGGAAACTGCTGACGCAGATGTTTGTCGCCGGGATGGGCACCGACGTTATCGCCGGTAACTTCATTGCCTTTTCCATTGCCTCGCTGATTAACCTGCCGGGTAACGCGCTGGGGTCGGCATCGACCATCATTACCGGCAAACGGCTCGGGAAAGGGCAGATAGGCCAGGCGGAGCGACAGTTGCGTCACGTGTTCTGGCTGTCGACGATTGGGCTGACGCTGATTGCCTGGGGCACTGCGCCTTTTGCCGGGCTGATGGCCTCGTTCTATACCCACGAAGATGACGTGAAAGAGGTCGTTAAAATCCTCATCTGGCTCAACGCGGCCTTTATGCCCATCTGGGCGGCCTCATGGGTACTGCCCGCCGGTCTGAAAGGCGCGCGGGACGCCCGTTTTGCGATGTGGGTTTCAATGCTTGGCATGTGGGGATGTCGCGTCGTTGCCGGGTATACGCTCGGGGTGATGCTCGGATGGGGCGTGATCGGCGTCTGGCTGGGGATGTTCCTCGACTGGGCCGTGCGCGGCGCGCTGTTCTACTGGCGCATGGTCAGCGGGCGCTGGTTGTGGAAATACCCGCGACAGAATGCCTGACAATTGCGCGAAATGGAGAATAATTCGGCAAACGATCGGAAATATGCATTCTGCCTTTGACATCATGGGGGAGCATCGATAATATGCGCCCCGTTCACACGATTCCTCTGTAGTTCAGTCGGTAGAACGGCGGACTGTTAATCCGTATGTCACTGGTTCGAGTCCAGTCAGAGGAGCCAAATTTAAAAAGCCTGCTTTTAAAGCAGGCTTTTTGCTTTTCTGCGCAAGGTAAATGCAAAACGGCAACCCGGTTGCCGTTTTTAGTGTGTGCACCCTCTCCCGTGGGAGAGGGTTGGGGTGAGGGCACCAGACCGCACGAAATTACACGCTAATCGGCGCCGTCGCCGCTTCCAGCCACGAACGCGCTTCGCTGTTCACCAGGTGTAACAGCGCCTCACGTACCTGCTGGTGATATGTATCCAGCCACGCTTTTTCCTGCTCGCTTAACAGATCCAGCTCGACCTGACTCAGGTCGATGGGGATCAGCGTCAGCGAAGCAAATTTGCAGAATCCCGGACGGCTCTCAACGATTTCTACCTGGTTTTCGATGCGGATGCCGTGGCTACCGCCCAGATAATATCCCGGTTCGATAGTCATGATATTGCCCGCCACCAGCGGCCACGGATTGACCTTTCTGGCAATACGATGCGGGTTTTCATGGATCAGAAGCTGATGCCCCACGCCATGCCCCGTACCGTGATCGTAATCCAGCCCCATCTCCCACAATGGACGACGCGCGAAAGCATCCAGCTGATGTCCCTGAGTGCCGGAAGGAAACTGCAGGGTAATCAGCGACAGGAAGCCTCTCAACACGGCAGTGTAGTGCAGGCGCTGCTGCGGGTCGACCTGACCCCAGGCCAGCGTGCGCGTGGCATCGGTAGTGCCATTAGCATACTGACCGCCGGAATCGTTCAGGTAAAACTGGTCATGAACGATGGGCTTGTTGCTGGCCTCGCTCGAATGGTAATGGCACATCGCCGCATTGCTGGAGGAGGCGGAGATGGTGGCAAAGCTTTGCTCGATAAACCCTGGCTGCTGTTTACGGAACGCAAGCTGTTGCGCCTGAACCTCCAACTCGGTTAGCGGGTTTCCTGCCGCCTCGCGCAGCGGCACTTCACGGCTCAGCCAGGCAAGGAAGTTGACCCATGCGGCACCGTCCTGGTGATGACACTCGCGGTAACCCGCCAGTTCGACCGGGTTTTTGGTGGCCTTCATCAGGGTTATAGGGTCAGTCTGCCAGACAATCTCTCCCTGTGGCTCAATAGCGAAGCGCAGGGCTACCGGCGCGGAATCGGCATCTACCATTACCCGTTTACCGGCAGCAAGCTGCTGGCTGCGCTCGATAAAGGCGTCCTGCGGCGCAATAGTGAACGCATTGCGCACGGCATCTGGCAGGGCGCTGAGCTTATTGTCGTTAACAAACCACTCAACGTGACCGTCTCGACCCAGCAGGACAAAAGAGAGCGGTACCGGGCTGTAAGGGATATCTGCTCCCCGCACGTTCAGGAGCCAGGCGATATTGTCCGGCAGGGTAACGGCCAGATAATCGGCATGGCTGGCGGCCAGCACGGCGGCAACGCGCTGACGTTTGTCTGCGCTGCTTTCACCGCTGAGTTCAACCGGCATGCTACGAATAAGCCCCGCCGGTGCGGCAGGGCGGTCAGTCCACAGAGTATCAAAAGGCGATTCACTCAAAGGCACCAGTTCGCACGCTGTGGCGGACAGCTGATCAAACTCCGTATTGGTCATCAGCAGCGGGTCAAAACCGATACGCGTGCCTGCCCCCACGTTTTCCGCCAGCCATTGCGCCAGCGGCTCGTTATGCAGGTGGTGGATCTCAATCTCATCCGTGTTGACCTGCACGCGCGCCTGAACCTGATAGCGGCCATCGACGAACAGCAGTGCTTTGTCCTGCAGCACCAGCGCCACACCGGCCGAACCGTCAAATCCCGTCAGCCAGGCCAGCTTTTCATCGTAGGGCGCGCAGTATTCACTCTGCCAGGCATCGGCGCGCGGGACGATCATCCCGTCGAGATGGCTGGCTTCAAGCCACTGGCGCAGGGCAGAGAGAGGTGATGTGCTGTACATTATTTATCCTTGTCGTAATTAGCGGAACGGCGGCTCGTTGAAGGTGCGCAGCTTGCGGGAATGGAGTCTGTCCCCTTCCGCCCGCAGCAGGTCAATGGCGCGGATGCCAATCTGCAGATGTTCGGATATCGCCCCTTCATAGAAACGGTTGGCCTGGCCCGGCAGCTTAATTTCGCCGTGCAGCGGTTTATCGGAGACGCACAGCAGCGTGCCGTAGGGGACGCGGAAGCGATAGCCCTGAGCGGCGATGGTGGCGCTTTCCATATCAATCGCCACCGCGCGGCTCAGGTTAAACCGCAGCGCGGAGGCGGAGTAGCGCAGCTCCCAGTTGCGATCGTCCGTGGTGACGACCGTGCCGGTGCGCAGGCGCTGCTTAACTTCTTCGCCCGGCATACCGCTCACCTCTTTGGTGGCGTCATACAACGCACGCTGGACCTCGGCGATGCTTGGGATGGGAATATCCGGCGGCAGTACGGCGTCAAGCACATGGTCATCACGCAGATAGGCGTGGGCGAGCACGTAATCGCCAATCAGCTGGCTTTCGCGCAGGCCGCCGCAGTGGCCAATCATCAGCCACACGTCCGGGCGCAGAACTGCCAGATGGTCGCAGATGGTTTTCGCATTCGACGGGCCGACGCCAATGTTAATCAACGTAATGCCCTGACCGTCGGCGGTGATCAGGTGCCAGGCTGGCATCTGATGCTTTTTCCACGCCAGATCGGAAATCAGCTGCTCGGGGGCTTCGGTCTCCGCAGTGATCCAGATCCCCCCCGCACAGGAGAGCGCGATGTAAGGGCTCTCCGGGTCGAGGATCTGGCTGCATCCCCAGCGGACAAACTCGTCGACGTAGCGGGTGTAGTTGGTAAAGAGCACGAAGGGTTGAAAATGTTCGGCTGGCGTACCGGTGTAGTGACGCAGGCGCGCCAGGGAGAAATCGACCCGGCGGGCATCAAAATGTGACAGAGGAGAAAACTCTGCCGGGTGATAAATGCCGTCAGCCGTCTCATCGCCAATCTGCGAAAGTTCCGTCGTCGGGAAGTGGCGGGTCAGGCCCGCGCTCATGGAGCGGTCCAGCGTTAACGCTGAACCGTCAATCACGTACGGATAGGGGATCTCGTGCTGGGAAGGCTCAACGGCGATGTGCGCACCGTAGTCCTGGTACAGCAGCGTAAGCTGCTCTTCAAGGTAAGGGCGGAACAGTGCAGGGCGGGTGACGGTGGTACTGTAGCAGCCGGAGTGGGTAAAACGGGCATAGGCGCGGGTTTTCGGCGTGGTGCTGGCGCTGCCGTCCCAGGTCACAGAGAGCGACGGATAAACAAAAAGGCCCTCGCTTCTGGCCTTTTCGTCGGGGAGTTTCCCTGTGTCGATATACTCGCTAATGGCGCTGCGCAGCGCGTTGACGGACTGTTCATACAGTGCGTCGAGTTTTTCCAGCGCCTGAGCCGGGGTCAGGCTGGAGCCCTTATTATTCATCTCTGTCTCCTTGTTCCACAGGTGTGCGACTCTACCCGATAGTATGTCACACGCCTGTGAAACAAAAGTGAGATCAGCGGTGGTGCGTCTCTTTCATCAGAAGCGCCGTCGCCGCAGAGAGCAGGCAGCCGGCCAGCAGATAAATCGCGACGCTGTGCCAGTTTCCGCCGGAGAAGGTCACCAGCGCGGCGGCAATAAAGGGGGTAAACCCGCCGCCGACGACGCTTGCAACCTGGTAACCCACGCCTGCTCCGCTGTAGCGGTAGCTGGCGCCGAACAGTTCGGTAAACATCGGCTGCTGGACGCAGACCACCATATCGTGAGCGATGTTCGCGAGCATAATGGCAAAGAAGACAATCCAGAAGATCGACTGCGCCTCCAGCGCCATAAAGAAGGGCCAGGCGCTGAGGGTTCCCACCAGCGCCCCGGTGATATAAACGCGACGTCGACCAAAGCGGTCCGCCAGCCAGGCGAAACAGGGGATGGTCAGGCAGCTGATCCCGCCGACCACCAGGCCGATATTCAGAAACAGCTCTCGCGGCAGACCGAGATTCTGCGTTGAGTAGTTCAGCGCAAACGCGGTGACGATATACATCGTCAGCAGTTCGCACAGGCGCAGGGCGATAATTTTCAGAAAAGCGCCAGGGTGCTGCACCAGGGCTTCCATCACCGGCAGCCGCTTTTTGACGGCAGGTATTTCCTGCTGCTGTTCGAATTCTGCGGACTCTTCCATCCCGTTACGGATCCACAGCGCGGCGATGACCAGCACGATGCTGAAGATGAACGGAATGCGCCAGCCCCAGCTCAGGAACTGTTCGTCGGTGGTGAGCTGGCTGATTAAGGAGACCAGCCCGGTAGAGAGGAGCAGACCCACGCCATACCCGACCTGTACGCCGCTGCTGTAAAACGCTTTCTTATTTTTTGGCGCGCTCTCAACCGATAACAGCGCCGCGCCGCCCCACTCGCCGCCCACGGCGAACCCCTGAATGGCGCGCAGGGTAACCAGCAGAACCGGTGCCCACCAGCCAATGGTGGAAAACGAAGGGAGGATGCCAATCAGCGCGGTGGCGATCCCCATCATCCAGACGGTGAGCATCAGCATACGTTTGCGACCGAGGCGGTCGCCGAAGTGGCCGAAGATCACGCCACCCAACGGGCGAAACAGAAAGCCGACGCCGAAGGTGGCAAACGCTGCGAGCGTGCCCATCGCGGGGCTGACCTGCGGGAAGAATTCGCGGTTAAAGACCAGGGCGGCGGTAATGCCGTAGAGCAGAAAATCATACCAGTCGACGACGGCACCCGCGAAGCTGCCGAGGGCGGCGCGGCGGGCACGATTGAGCGAAGGTGTCTCCTCGGTGGGATGTGTGGAGGTGAGAGTGGAATCCATAGTTGTCCTGTCTGCACTGATTTTTAATTATTGGTATAAGAAAAAGTCACTCACAAAGCGGCCGTCACGTAAACGGAACTTATGAGACTACCGCGACAGGGAGCCTGTGCAAACTGATTTTATTTCCTGATGGGTAATGCAAAACGGCTACGCTATGCTTAGTGAAGAACGAAGCGACGGAGGAAGGGACGATGTGTCGTAAAGAGGTGTTGGGGTGTCTTGCTGCGTTGCTTATCAGCCAGAGCGTGCAGGCGGTGAGCTATCCGTTGCCGCCGACGGGCAGCCGACTGGTGGGAAGCGCGCAGGTCATCACCGTGCCGGATCGCAATACGTTACCGCTCGAGGCGTTTGCCGCACAGTACGGTCAGGGGCTAAGTAATATGCTGGAAGCGAACCCGGGCGTGGATCCTTTTTTGCCCAAATCCGGTACCCGGCTGGTTATTCCCCAGCAGCTGATTCTGCCTGACACCGTCCGGGAAGGCATTATCGTGAATGCGGCAGAAATGCGCCTCTACTATTATCCGCCCGGCGGCACTACCGTAGAAGTCCTGCCCATTGGCATCGGTCAGGCCGGGCGCGAAACGCCGCGTAACTGGGTGACGGCGGTTGAGCGTAAGCAGGAGGGACCGACATGGTCGCCGACGCCCAATACGCGCCGCGCCTATGCGGCAGAAGGCAAAACGCTGCCTGCATTCGTGCCTGCCGGGCCGGATAACCCGATGGGGCTGTATGCCATTTATATCGGCAGGCTGTACGCCATTCACGGCACCAACTCGAATTTTGGCATCGGGCTGCGGGTGAGCCAGGGCTGTATTCGTCTGCGCAATAACGACATCAAATACCTGTTCGATAACGTTCCGGTCGGAACCCGGGTACAGCTTATCGATCAGCCCGTTAAAGTCACCACCGAGCCGGACGGTAGCCGCTGGGTGGAAGTGCATGAGCCGTTGTCACGTAACCGTGCGGAATTTGAATCGACCCGGAAAGTGCCGCTGCCGATATCGGCCGCGCTGCGGACAGAGTTGATCAACGAGGGGGCAGGTGCTGAGCTGGAACGGCGGTCAGGGATGCCGGTGAAGCTCGGCAATTGAGGACATTTTCGCCACCCGACAATTTAACCCAACCCAGAAAAGCAAAAAGCCTGCTTTAAAAGCAGGCTTTTCAAATTTGGCTCCTCTGACTGGACTCGAACCAGTGACATACGGATTAACAGTCCGCCGTTCTACCGACTGAACTACAGAGGAATCGTGTGAACGGGGCGCATATTATCGACCTGCGTCTCCCTTGTCAAAGGGTGGATCAACGCCTTTTGATCGTTTGCTGACAAAATCGGCAAAGTGGCGTTTTTGACAGCGGAATGCACTGCTTTGGTGCGGATATACCCCTAATGGGGCAGATCATAAACTGCTGTTTCAGTAATAAAAGCCCCCTCCATGATTAGGATTCCTTATTTTCAGGTGGTTAGCGAACAATTCAGACCGCCTGGTAAAACTGGCATTCATATTGCAAAACCTGTTCAACAACGACAGCCGGTTCCGGCACAGCATTTCGAACAGGGGGCAAAATGAACTTAAGACGACTGAAATACTTCGTAAAAATCGTCGATATCGGCAGCCTGACTCAAGCGGCGGAAGTGCTGCATATTGCGCAGCCTGCGCTGAGCCAGCAGGTGGCTACTCTCGAAGGCGAGATGGATCAGCAGCTGTTGATCCGCACCAAACGCGGCGTTACGCCAACGGAAGCCGGTAAAATCCTTTATACCCACGCGCGCACCATTCTTCGCCAGTGTGAACAGGCGCAGCTGGCGGTTCATAACGTTGGCCAGACGTTGAGCGGGCATGTTTCTATCGGTCTGGCACCGGGAACGGCCGCATCATCTATTACCATGCCATTGCTGCAGGCCGTTCGCGCTGAGCTGCCAGAAGTGCTGGTGTACCTGCACGAAAACAGCGGGTCCGTACTGAATGACAAACTGCTCAGCGGCCAGCTGGATATGGCGGTGCTTTACGATCGCTCCCCGGTCGCCGGGATCACCAGCCAGCCGCTGCTGAAAGAAGATCTTTATCTTGTGGGCACCCGCGACTGCCCGGGTCAGAGCGTTGACCTTACCGCGGTGGCAGAGATGAACCTCTATTTGCCGCGCGATTACAGCGCCGTGCGCGTGCGCGTGGACGAAGCCTTCTCCCTTCGCCGCCTGACGGCAAAAATCATCGGCGAGATCGACTCGATCTCCACGCTGACCGCAGCCATTGCCAGCGGAATGGGGGTCACGGTGCTGCCGGAATCCGCCGCGCGTTCGCTGTGCAGCGCGGCAAACGCCTGGATGGCGCGCATCACCACGCCTTCAATGAGCCTGCCGCTGTCGCTGAACATGTCCGCACGCGGCTCGCTGTCGCCGCAGGCGCAGGCGGTTAAAGAGATTTTGATGTCGCTGGTCAGCAAGCCATCGCTTGAGAACCGCGAACTTCAGCTCGTGAGCTGATATTCCATAAAAGCATAAGATGCTGGTTTTTATTATTTGTTCTGCAGCTCAGCTGACTCTAACAATAGAGCTATGTCAGATGCGCCGGAGTGAATCGTGAATTTCCAGCAACTTAAAATTATCCGTGAGGCGGCCAGGCGGGATTACAACCTGACCGAGGTCGCCAATATGCTTTATACCTCTCAGTCCGGCGTCAGCCGCCATATCCGCGAGCTGGAAGAGGAGCTGGGGATAGAGATCTTTATCCGCCGCGGTAAGCGCCTGCTCGGCATGACAGAGCCTGGCAAGGCATTGCTCACTATCGCGGAGCGGATCCTCAACGAGGCCAGCAACGTGCGTCGTCTGGCCGATCTCTTTACCAATGATGCCTCCGGCGTGCTCACCATCGCCACCACCCATACCCAGGCGCGCTACAGCCTGCCGCCGGTGATTAAAGCCTTCCGCGAACTCTTCCCGGAGGTGCGTCTGGAGCTTATCCAGGGCACGCCGCAGGAGATTGAGGTGCTGCTGCAAAACGGTGGGGCGGATATCGGCATCGCCAGTGAACGCCTGAGCAACGACCCGCTGCTGGTGGCCTTCCCGTGGTTCCGCTGGTATCACAGTCTGTTACTTCCGGTCGATCATCCCCTGAATCAGGTCTCTCCGCTGACGCTGGAGGAGATCGCAAAATGGCCACTGATTACCTACCGCCAGGGCATTACCGGACGTTCACGCATTGATGAAGCCTTCAACCGAAAAGGGTTAACGCCGGATGTGGTGCTCAGCGCGCAGGATTCCGATGTGATTAAAACTTACGTCGAGCTGGGGCTGGGCATTGGTCTGGTGGCGGAACAGTCCGGAGGCGAGCGCGAAGCCGGGAACCTGGTGCGTCTGGATACACGTCATCTGTTTGACGCCAATACCGTATGGCTGGGCCTCAAGCGCGGACAGCTCCAGCGCAACTATGTGTGGCGCTTTATCGAGCTCTGCAATGCCGGGCTGTCCGTTGATGAGATTAAACGCCAGGTCATGGAGCCGGAAGAAGTGGCGATTGATTATCAGATTTAAGCCCTTCATAGCACGACTCTCTCGTAAACAAGAAGCAAAAGCCTGCCCTTAAAAGCAGGCTTTTCTCTATTGAAGCCATTTAAAATTCTCCCCCCTGGATTATTAAAACCTCTCAACAATAACGATTACGCGTGACGTCATAGGTTTGTCTTATATTATAATATTTCTCATATTTTACATTGGGTTACTTATAAGAATAAATGACGAAATACTGTTCTTTTTGCGTTCTGTATTATTTGTGCGTAATAAATATATCCGCTTAAATAAATGGGCATTTTTTTTGATGTTTATTTATTTTAGCTGGTATTGGTTTTGGGATATTTCGTTGGTTATTTATTACTTAATTTGTTTAATTTAATTGTTGATTGGTTAGCTGCGCTTACAGCTTATCCAGGAAATGCTTACTTAATTGTCAGTAAGATTTCAGATCAATTTTTTGTTATTTTTTCTGGACAAATTTGATCGGGTTGTAATATGTTTGTTTCACCCAATGATGAAAGGCATGACATTGTGGAATCAAAAAGACTTATTACTTCCGGCAGCAGCTGGGAGGAGGCTTTCGGTTTCTCGCGAGCGGTAGAAGCTGACGGTTGGCTATATATTTCAAAAACGGGACCTCTTAATTCTGGTGGTGAGATTGAATCTGATGATATCGCACTGCAAACGGAATGTGTTCTTAATAAGATCAAGGGGATACTCGAATCGAATGGTTATGCGATAGACGATGTAATACAAAGCAGGCTGTATCTGACTGAAATTGAACAATGGCAGCAGGTGGCTCGTATTCATGGGAACTATTTCCGTGATTCCAGACCTGCATTTACGTTATTGCATGTATTACCTTTTCCCGAGAAAAAAATGAAAGTGGCAATTGATATTGTGGCAAAAAAAAGACAGGGGGTAATTAATGAGTGATATCGCACAAGACAATGCGGTTTCGCCGTTGTTTATCTGGTTTGCCAGCATTGCGGCCGGTACCGCCATGGCGAATAACTATATTCTCCAGCCCGTATTACCTGCTATCGCGACATCTTTGCAGCTGCCCCTGTTTTATACCGGCTTCATTGCAGCGAGCATGCAAATAGGTTATATGCTGGGAATACTCTTTCTTGTTCCGCTGGGAGATAGCGTTAACCGTAAAAAACTGATCGTTTGTCAGTTTTTCCTCCTCTCGCTTGCGCTGTTCACTGCTTCCCTGACCCGTCAACCGTTGCTCCTTTTTAGCGCGGGAATTGTGACGGGCGCGATGGCGACAAGCGCAGTGCAGCTGAATGCGCTTGGATTTCATATTACGCCAAAAGGCGCCACGGTCGGTCTGATCACGATGGGTATTTCGGCAGGGATCCTGCTGGCAAGGCTAGTGGGCGGCAGTCTGGCCGATGCGCTTGGCTGGCGAGGGATGTTGGCCATCTTCGCCACCGTTATGGCCTCCATGGCGTTGTTGGCCATCAGATGTCTGCCCGATGTTAAGCCCGCAAGGGATACGGGGTATCTGAGCGTCATGGTGAAATTGCCGGGTTTACTGCGTAACGCGCGGCTGATTGAGTCTGCTGTAACCGGAGGCGCATGGTTTTTTGTCTTTAGCCTGTTATGGGTGACCATCATGCTTCATCTGCAAAGGCCGCCTTTGCATCTGCCTGCGGGAACCGCCGGATTATTTGGCCTGGCGGGTATCGTCGGTCTTGTACTGGCGAATTATGCGGGAAAACTGGCTGACCGCTTCGGGTGTCGCAGCGTGATTTTTAGCGGAATGGTACTCGTGGTGGCGGGAATAACCGTCCTGTTTCTCTTTCCTGCGTCCTTACCGGGGCTAACGCTGGGTATTATCTTATTCGATTTAGGGTGTTTTGCCGCGCAGGTGGCTAACCAGACGCGAGTTCTCGGACTAAACCCGGATAAAAGAAGCAGTCTCTATGCGCTTTATATGTTCTTTTATTATGCACTGGGAGCAGCAGGGTCCCTTACCGGTCCGTGGGTGTATGAAAGATGGGACTGGCAGGGCATCTGTTTAGTGAGCGTCGTGATGGTGATTATTGCGATGATGACCACCGCAATAGGTCATTTTAACGAAAATAGCGTCGCCCACGTTTCGAACTGAACGTTTTTACTATCAATAAACTCAACGCTAGCTATGGCGGGGATACCCATGTTTATTATTCAGCTTTCCGTGATTGTTTTTGCCTGCTATGTCGTGGGCAAACTTATGGAGCAGATAGGTCAGGCGCAGGTCATTGGCCATATTGCTGCAGGCGTTTTATTGGGACCGACGTTCTTTCCCGGAATAATGTCGCTGTTCTCATTTCAAATCTCTTTATTTAGCCAGGAGTCGCTGACCACCATTGATAAGCTGGCGAATTTGGGCATGATTTTGCTCATGTTTGATATTGGGTTGTCGCATTTTCATGGTAATAACCATGGCCGCCGTAAGCAAACTATCGCTGCGTTAAAAATAGCGGCATTAGGCATGCTGCTCCCTTTTATCGGTGGCGTGTTAGCGGGGAATTCGGTACATGCCGAACTGGCGCCACAAACCGATCGTCTTTTATTTAATATCTTTATGGGAACGGCACTGGCGGTATCCGCTCTGCCGGTGATTGTGAGGATCATTGAAGACTTAAAGATGCTTCACCTGGCTATCATTCCTCCCGTCATCACAGCTGCCATTCTTACCGATGTGACAGGCTGGGGGATTTTGGCTTTGGACAGCGTATTTGCTGCGGTTGAAGGAAAATCCGATTCGCTGTGGTCTTATTTATCGGTCGTGACGGTAACCCTGGTACTGTATTGGCTGGTGACCTGCAAAGTCGTGGTGCCACTTCTCATTCGGTATGCGCACAAACCTGAGATGAGATTTCCGGCGATTATTTTTTGGATTTTGATCAGCGCGTGGGGAGCGGATTATCTTCACCTGCACAGTGGTTTCGGTGCGTTGCTGGCGGGCAGTATGCTCGCGCGGATCCCTGGGTTAGCAAAGCAATGGCACGCGAGTATGAACGGCTTCATGCACTATGTTTTACTGCCCGTGTTGTTTGTCAGTGCCGGTCTGAAAACGCATTTCGACTTCAGTATGGCATCGCAGGATATTGCCTGGATAATCGGGTTCACCTTACTGGCATTTATGACCAAATTCAGTGGTGCTCTGCTTGGGGCGCGTATTTCAGGCTATTCACTACGTGACGCCTCCATGATTGGCGCGCTCATGAATACGCGTGGTCTGATGGAACTGGTCGTGCTGTCCATTGGGCTCGAATTGCACCTTATTTCGCAACGTGTCTACTCGATTATGGTCATCGTGGCGCTCGTGGTGACGGCAACGACACCGCCAATATTACGTTGGTTAAATAAAGAATCCTCTTCCGCTGTAGTAAATAAAACGCTTGAAAACATTAAAGGGTAAAATTATGAAACTGGATATGCCTGTGATTGTCGATCGTATTAAAGAAATCATCGCTGAACGTATTGGTCTGGACGTCGAGCGCGAAGATATTGCTGACGAAACCGGTCTCGCCTCAATGGTAGGAATGGATTCTATTGGATTTGTCGAATTACGCTTCCAGTGCGAGGAAGAATTTAATATTAAAGTTGAGGATAAAGAGTTTTCACCCGCGAATTTTTATTCATGCCAAACCCTTTCGCGTTTCATTATGAATAAGCTTGGAGCCTGAAAATGCTAACGCGAGCAGAAGAACGTGCCGCTTTCGTTCCCTATGAGCCTGCCGGTTTATTTTCTCCGGTGCTGGCAACGTCTGCGGTGGGGACCAGCGGCGCTGAAGGAGAGAGTTATCAATACTATGTCGATTACTGGCAGCGGCAGAGTTTAGAACCCGGTCAGGTGGTGCTGATAGCGATGCCGAACTGCCCGGACTTGATGTACATGTTCTTTGCCGTCCTCAACAGCGGCTTTGTGCCAGCGCTGATCCCGCCGCTCACGCCAGCAGAACGCATTCTGCAAATGCTTGAGGACTTTGCAGCAGGGGCGCTGGTGCGAACGCCGGTTCAGCAAGGGCGTTGGCAGGAACTGGGGGTGAGCGCAACTGAAAGCTTAGGGCGCTGGCAGGTGGGAAAATGCCGTCATGGCGGCCCCGTACAGACACAGCCGGGGCAGGTCGTGATTGCCACGTCCGGGACGTCATCGTCGTTCAGCAGCGGGTGTGTTCATCATTTTGATTCTCTGCGCCGTAACGCGCTGCGCCACGCCAAAAGTATCGGTATGAGCGCCAGTGACAGGGTATTGATCAGTTTGCCGATGTGCTATTCCACCGCGCTGGTTGCACAGATGATTGCTGCCCTGGAGACCGGCTGTGAAATGGTTATCAGTGGGCCTCCGTTTTCTGTCCCCCATTATCTGGATGATTTACAACGATACGGCGTTACCCTCAGCTCGCTTACTCCCGTATTACTGCGACAGCTGAACGCCTGGGAAACCACGCTTCCGCCGGGTTTGAAAAAACTGACGATTGGGGGCGATCTGGCTGCGCCGAAAGAGGTGGAAGCCTTCTTACTCCGGCAGCCATGGCTTGAGCTATATCTGACTTATGGCATCAGCGAAGCCGGACCCCGAGTGTCGACGTGCCCGGCACATCTGCTGGGGAGAGGATATTATGCTTCAGCCGGACGTCCTATTGACCAGACGGAAGTTCGCATCCTGCCAGGTGCAGACGGGCAGGACGGGCAGGGGGAGTTGCTGATCTGTTCTGATACCTTGCTTGTAAAACGTATCGGGCGGGGTAACCGACAAACGTTTATTGAGCTTGATGGCAAACGCTGGCTTCGCACTGGAGATATCTTCTTCCAGGACGCGGATGGGTTCCTTTTTTTCAAAGGCAGAATCAGTGATTTCATTGTCATTAGGGATGAGAAGGTCAATATCGGTGCCGTGAAACAGCTGTGCCGGGAAATTAAAGGGGTAATGACCTGCAAAACCCAAATCGTCAGTGAGGGTGACCAAATAGCGGGGTTCGATATTTTTTTGACCTGCGACGAATCATTGATCAATGAAACCAATTGCCAGCAGCACAGTGCCATCCTGCTGAAAAAACTCAAACGCCACGAACGGCCGCGAAATATAAACTTTGTTTATTGTGGCGCGGCCTCATTAACACAATATAAATAAGGTGATGTCATGAATGATGAACTTCGGGAACTGGCACGGGCGGTCATTGAAAAATATCACTTGACGAACCTTGAGGATATTTTGCGTGAAGTGCCAAAAACAATGTGTCATGTCCTCCAGGAATCAGATGTCTTTGAAACATGGCCAGCGGACATCGTTCGCCTCAAGTTCCCTGAGGAACACTGGGATTATTATATTTCACGTTATGAGCATTTTCGCGACGAGGTCATACGTAACCTGACGCCTCAGGACTATCTTCGCGAAATGCTGAAACAAACACAGCGTTTACCCTGTTTCTGTTCGGAAATGGCCGATGTCGCGGCGATACTGTATAGCCAGATTATCAATAAGACCGTGTATTCATTACGAAATATTTTTGTGAATTATCTTTATTTACCCCGCCCATGGCATTGTATTAATGCGGTGGTGGAGAATGAGCGGATTCGGTATTTTGATATTTCTGCTTATGCCCAGGTGCTGGACCGTAAAAGAAGGAAAGTGGTTAAGCCTGCCGAGCTGGATGGGTTTGATGCGACAGATATCACATTCGATTTCATTGAAGGTCCACGCTGGCTACAAAAAGAGCCTTATCAACGGAAAATAGAATTAACTGCAGGCGAGATCAAAGATAATTTTTATCCTTCTCCGCTTGAAGATAAGCCATTTAACGAATTTTTACGCACCTTCAACTGATATATCGTTAATTCAATTTAACCAGCTTACCGTATTATTTTCGGTAAAGGAAAAATGATGACTACTACAACGTATGTCGCAAATGTTGTCGGCATGGGATGGACAACTGCGTCTGGCGATCGCATCGAGGATGTTTTTCAGACCTTACTGGAAAGCCAGACCGGTATTGCGCCAGCGCCATCGGAGCGAAGCTTGCGTACTGAACTGGCCGCTATGCTGCCGGGCGAGTGGCCAGCAGAAATGCGTGAAAAACTGATCGCGTTGACAAAACGTACTGCCCTCCGGGCGCTTGAAGATGCGGGGGCAGGAGAACCCGTGCCGGAGGAGCGGCGCTTTTTGATTGTGGGTACCAGTCTTGGATTCCGTCTCGACAGCGAGGCATTTTGCCGGGAGCCTCTCGACAGTTGGGTTAACGAGGTGGCGGCGTCGCTGGGGATGGAAGGGATCGCCCTCTCTACCGCCTGCTCATCGGGCTCAGATGCCCTTCTTCTGGGGGCGCATTTAATTGCGACGGGGCAAGCAGACCTGTGCGTATGCGGCGGGGCGGATATTCTTACTGATTCAAAACGTCTGGCCCATAGCGCGCTGGGTACGCTTTCCCTTTCTACCCTGAAATCGTTCGATGCCACACACGAGGGTACCATTCTCGGAGAAGGGGCCGGTTTTCTGGTATTGCAACGGGAAGGCGGGTCTGCGCCACGCGTGCTGGCCAGGCTTGTCGGCGCGGGGGCGTCTAACGATGCGGCGGGACTGACCGCGCCGGATGAGCAAGGCAATGGCATCCGCCTGGCATTGCAGCGTGCCCTGACGCAGGCAGGACTTGAGCCTGGCGACATTGCGCTTATTAATGCGCACGGTTCGGGTACCTTGACCAACGATCGGGTTGAAAGCAATGCCTATAACCAGTTTTTCACGCATCGTCCCTGGGTCTTCGCCACAAAGGGTAATTTTGGCCATACGCTAGGGGCTACAGGGGCGCTGGAAGCCATCGCGCTCATTCACAGCCTCAATACGGGCACGATCCCCCCGGTCTATGAGCTGAAAAAACCAATTGATGGCCTGCGCTTTAATTTACCCGCCACACAGCCTCAGCCCTTAAAGGGAAAAACGGGTTTGAGCATGACGATTGGGTTTGGGGGTTTTAACACCTGCCTGATATTTACCGTAATGTAAAACGGGGGTCAGCTAATGAAAATCGTTTCTTCAAGTACCGCAAGCTCATTAATCTGGTCAGATTTAGATGAGACCTTGCGCCGGGGGTTAAAAACAGCAGACCCGTTGTCATTAAATGTGCTGTTTACTGTCAATAAAATTTATCAACAGCATCAGGCATTGCTGGATAAGCATCATGAGAGTGTCGGGTTTATTCAGTTTGGTACGGCATTCCCTGTAAATACCAGTGAGAAAATTATTAATGACATGGCAATAAAATCGCGCGTCTCGCCGGTCGATTTTATTAATGCCAATGTGGGGGCGCCCGTTTCCATTTGCTGTACGCGCTTTCGCTTTCAGGGGCCTACTTTGGTACTGACGATGCCGCAGCGCACCGGCAAAGAGATTGCTATGTCTCTGGCGAGGGAATGGTTAACGCAACAAGCGACACATCTTTTTCTGATTCAGGCCGATCACGCGCGTGAAAATGAAATCGAAATAACAACACAGTTAGTCTCTCAGTAATATTATTAAGGGTAAAGCAATGAAACAAAGTCATTATGATGTGGCCATCATCGGGAGTGGTATTGCTGGAACCATGCTCGGCGCTATTCTGGCAAAACAGAAATTGAACGTGGTGATTATTGATGCAGGTACCCATCCTCGCTTTGCAGTGGGGGAATCGATGGTACCGGAAAGTGCTGTGCTTTTGAAAATACTTGCCCGCCGGTACAATATTCCTGAGCTGGCATGGCCGGGGGAAATTCATGCACTGATGGAGAATATTGGCACGTCGAGCGCAGGAATTAAACTGGCATTCAGCTTTGCATGGAACGGTAAGAATAAAGCGCATAATCCGCAGGACGTTGTGTCGACACCGGTACTGTCTCCGGAAGCGCATCTGTTCCGCCAGGATATTGATGCCTATTACCTGGCGCTGGCCGCGCGTCTGGGTGCAGACATTCGCCAGCAAACCCGCATTCAGTCTATTGCAGAAACCGGCGACGGGATGCTGCTGGATCTGGGTAAAGAACAGATCCAGGTCAAATATGTCGTGGATGCTGCAGGCTTTCGCTCACCGGTTGCCGATAAGTTCGGCCTGCGCGAAGGTGCGCGTGAGATGCAGAGCCGTACCCGTTCGTTGTTCACCCATATGACAGGCGTCAAACTGTATGAAGACGTCATTGCCTCAACGGATGTGACCGGTTCGCCGACCCCGCTCTCACAGAGTACGCTGCATCACATGTTTGAAGGCGGCTGGCTCTGGATTATTCCTTTCAACAATCATCCCTATTCGACCAATACCTTATGTAGCGTTGGCCTGCAGTTCGATATCGATAAACATGGTCCTGCAGGAGACCCGGAAGAAGAGTTTACCCGTTTTCTCGATGAGCACCCCTCCGTTGCCCGCCACTTTGAAAGCGCAGCCCGGGTACGTGAATGGACCGTTGCACCTCGCCTGAATTACACCAGCCGCGAAAGCGTAGGCGAGCGTTACTGTCTTTTAGGCCATGCGGTGGGCTTTGTCGATCCGCTGTTCTCGCGCGGGTTAGTCAATACGTTCGAATCGATTCTGCGCGTCGCGCCTAAAATTGTTCATGCCGTCAGACAGGATGACTGGTCAAAAGAGCGTTTCTCCAGCTATCAGGATTACAGCCTGGAAGTGGTAAAAGTTAACGACAGGCTGGTGGCAAATTCATTCACCGCATTTGATAGCTTCCCGCTGTGGAATGCGTGGTTCCGTATCTGGATTAGCGGCAGCTACATTGGCGTTTTGCGCCTGCGCAAAATCCTGAGCGACTACCAGCAGCACGGTGATGACGAGCGCCTCGAGAAGGAATTTGAAAGCGCCACCTGGCCCGGCCACCTTTCCATTGAAAGCCCGTATTATGAGGCTATTTTCGATAAAGCCTGCGAAACAATGGAAGCCTATCGCGCTGGTAATCTTCCTGAAAAAGAGGTGATTGCTACGCTTCATGCGCTTTTTGCTGACAACCGCGAGCATTTCCCGATCGATTTTTCAGATTTCACCAATCGCTACCTCTCCCGGGCAACGGAGGAATTCGCCGATTCCCTGTTCTACTGGGCTCATAACGCGCCTGGCGGCATTGGCCACTTGTTCGATCGCGGGGATAAACCGGTCCGATTCGATTTCCTCGATCCTTACCGCTATGGCGATCGTCAGCAGTTAAACCAGCATGCTGATGCCATGTTGCAACAGATGCGTCATCAATAACCTGACGGGCGGCTGTCCGGGCCGCCCCCTGAGGAGAGCGTTATGGATACGGTAGTCGAACAACTTTTACAGCGACGGGAGGGCGCGGTTGCCCGTGGCATAAACCAGATGCATCCGGTGTATATTCAGCGAGCAGAGAATGCGGTGATATATGACGTCAACAATCGACGCTACATCGATTTTTCCGGCGGCATTGCCGCGCTGAATACCGGGCATCTCCATCCTAAAGTCATCGCGGCTGTGGAGCGCCAGCTGCATCAGTTTACCCACAGCTGTTTTGCCGCCACCCCTTATGAATCGTATATCGCGGTGTGTGAACGTATTAACGCCCTCATGCCCGGAGATTTTGACCGGCGCAGTTTTCTCCTGACGACGGGGTCTGAAGCGGTGGAAGGCGCGCTTAAGGTTGCCCGTGCAGCCACCGGGCGCAGCGGGGTAATTGTCTTCAGCGGTGCCTATCACGGGCGTACGTTTATGACGCTTGCGATGAATGGCAAAATTGCGCCCTATAGCCAGGGAATGGGTGTCATGCCTTTCCCGGTCTTTCGGGCTCCCTTTCCGCAGGGAGAGACGGAACGTGATATTGCGCAGGCGCTGGCTGGCCTCAGGGCGATATTAACGAGCGACATTGCGCCGCAGGATGTGGCCGCCATCGTCATCGAACCCGTTCAGGGAGAGGGCGGGTTTTACGTCGTGCCGCCTGCGTTTATGCGTGGTCTGCGTGAACTCTGCGACCAGGAAGGTATCGTGTTAATCGCTGATGAAGTCCAGTCTGGCGCGGGTCGCACGGGGACGTTCTTTGCTATCGAACAAACCGGCGTTGACGCCGATTTAATCGTGTTCGGAAAATCTGTTGCCGGCGGACTTCCGCTGTCCGGCGTTGTCGGTCGCGAGTCGCTTATCAACCAGGTGGCACCGGGCGGTCTTGGCGGAACTTGGGCAGGCAATCCGCTTTCCTGCGCGGCAGCGCTGGCGGTACTTGACCTCTTTGAGGAGAAGGACCTGCTGGGCGCAGCCCGCCGTCTGGGTCAGCGTCTGCGCAAAGCCTTAGAGTCCATTGTCAGCCCGCTGGCGATTGGCTATGAAATACGCGGAGTCGGGGCCATGATTGCGCTGGAGCTTTTTTCTCTGGAGAACGGAGAGCGAACGCCGGCGACCGGGCTTATCGATCGGTTAGTCAAAAGCTGTACCCGTGAAGGCCTAATTCTTCTTAAATGTGGCAAACAGGCGAATGCCATCCGCTTTTTAATGCCCTTGACGATTGAAGACAGCGTTCTGGATGAAGGGCTGACAATTTTTGCTGGCGCGCTGCAACAGCAGATCGCGTCTACAGGTTTAACAGAGGTGAAACGATATGGCGCAGTTTGATAGCCGAACCTTACGCAACGTATTTGGACAATTCGCCACTGGCGTGTGTGTCGTGACTATGATGGATAAAGATAACCATTTCCATGGGTTAACCATCAGTAGCTTTAACACCGTTTCCCTGGAACCCCCACTGGTACTCTGGAGCCTGCGTAAGCAATCCTGGTACGCTCAGCATTTTCTGAAGACGGAAGCCTTTGCGATAAATGTCCTGTCGGGGCATCAGCATCAGGTTAGCGATATTTTTGCCAGCGCAGGCAGCGATAAATTTCATCGTGTAGACCACCGGGTCAGTAGCTATAAACTGCCTTTAATTGCCGGCGCACTTGCGCACCTTGAATGCAAAATGTGGCGTCAGGTAGACGGTGGCGATCACTGGATCTTTATCGGTGAAGTGGTGGATTCGTTACATACTGAAGGTGAGCCGCTCATCTTCTTCAACGGTCGCTATGCGACCACCGCCGGTCTGTCGATTCCAGCCTAAAAAAAAGGGGCTGAAAAGCCCCATAACACGCCGAGCGAAGCGTTAACTGAAAGGGTACTTCTTAAATGCCGCCTCGTTTTCGAAAACGTCGGCAACCGCCTGAATCTTTTTAAAATCACCGGCGTTAACGACGTGAGGGATCATTGACTGAATAAATGTCCAGATAACCGTACTGGTGACCGCAACCTGATCGGCCACTGCATTATCCGGACGCCGTTCCAGCAGGGTGTTCCATTCCCGGCAGGCAGCCAGCAACTGGTGGGTGATGCGTTCTATCCATGGATTGTGCTGCTTCTCCGCCGGGCGCAGGTGGTGTTCATACACATTTTGGACCGCTTTCTCCGCGGCGGCGAGGATAAAGCCCAGCGTCTGCAGATCGTTTGCCAGCGCATCCGGTGCCACGGGCAGCAGTCTCCGTTCAGGGGCAGCCTGGGCCTCAAAATAATTCAGTATCAGCGATGAGTCCATCAGACGTGTTCCATTATCCAGAACCAGTGTGGGCGCTTTTACCGCAGGGTTGATCCGGGAAAATTCCTCAAATGTGCTGAATACCGACAGCGGCTGGCTTTCAAACGCAACGCCATAGAGTTCCAGGGAGACCGCCACGCGGCGTACATAAGGAGAATCCATCATGCCAATCAGCTTTATCATGATTCCTGTTTTCCTGTCTGTGTGAAAAAACGCTTCATAGAAGATGATAAACAGACATTACAATAAATTCGTTATGGCGAATATCATCAGTATCTTACGGCCTGAGTTAGTATTACTGACATATTGGCCGGTTGCCGTTTATCTGATTCAGCATATGAGGGAGTGGTTTCATGTCGGATTTTCCACCTATCGCAAGTTTGCGTAGTTTTGAAGCGGTGGCTCGCCTTGGCAGCGTAACGCTCGCAGCGAAAGAGCTTCATGTGACTCATTCCGCCATCAGCCAGCAGATTAAAGTGCTGGAGGAAATGGTGGGGGTGAAGCTGTTTATCCGTCATGGCCGAGGGGTGCAGATCAACGAAGAGGGGCGGCTCTACGCGTTACAGGTGCGCGAGGCGCTTAACCATATCGCAGATGCCACCCGGCTCGTGCAGGTGAAACCGAGAATACTGGAACTGACGCTGGCGATGGTGCCGTCTTTTGGTTGTCACTGGCTGTTGCCGCGTCTGGGACGGTTTCGGGAAAAGTATCCGCACATCACGCTGCGACTTCAGGCCAGCCTGACGATCACCAGCATGCAGCAGGAAGGGATAGATATTGCGATACGCATGGGGAAAGGGAACTGGGAAGGAAGCGACTGCCATTATCTTTTTTCTGATGAGCTGATTGTTGTGGCGGCGCCCGGATATAACGGCGGTGTCCTCCCGACGACGCCGACTGAGGTGGCGAAAAGCCAGATCATATTCTCCATGGAGTCGTGGAAAACCTGGTGTTTTAATGCGGGGCTGGAAAAAGAAATTGTGCCCGGCGGCTTATGCATTAACGATTCAAACTTAGTCCTTGAGGCTGTCAGGCTCGGTAAAGGTATCGCGCTGGAGCGCCGTTCTCTGGTTCAGGATGCCATCACCCGGGGTGAACTGGTCCAGCTTACCCCATTCACTGCGCCGTATCCCTGGCCTTACTGGCTGGTAACATCGCAGTTAACGGAGGCGAAACCGGAAGTGGCTCTCTTCGTCGAATGGCTGGATGAGGAAGTGGCGGCCTGGCGTCAGCTCACGGAATCCTGAACTTTTTTACGATACTGCTCGCAATGCGGTGAATGTCTGACGAGGATTCACCGAAATACTCCTGCACGTCTTCAGCTTTCGCGTATCAACACATGAATCATGCACGTTCTCTCAGGATAATCGCTGCTATAGCTTTACGACTATATAGTTTGTGATCTATATTTCTTGGGGGAAGTGTGTGGACAATTAACACGACGGACAGGTTTGATTACTGGTTTCGTTCACTTGACGATACTGACCGAGCATGCGTGCTGGCAGCACTGCTTGTTTTGCGCGAAAAGGGGCCGGCATTGTCGAGACCCTATGCTGATACGCTTAAAGGCTCTCGTCACAGTAACATGAAAGAGTTGCGCATTCAGAGTAAGGGTGATCCGTTGCGGGCATTTTTCGCATTTGACCCAAACCGAACGGGCATTGTGCTTTGTGCAGGCAATAAGGCCGGTAACGAAAGACGATTTTACGATGAGATGCTTCTGGTGGCTGACCGGGAATTCACTCACTGGTTGAATACATTAAAAGAGAGGACGTTACGTGATGGGCAGAAACCTTGAGCAGCTTATAGCGGATGAAAAACCGGATGTTGTTACCAGCGCACAGGCAATGGCTGCTGACATTTTGCTTAACATCAACCTTGCAGAGCTACGTGAAAAGGTGCAAAAAACGCAGGTCGAAATGGCGCATGCGCTGGGTATCAGGCAGCCCACCGTCGCGGTTATGGAAAAGCCCGGGCGCGATCTGAAACTCTCTTCACTCAAGCGCTACGTAGAGGCAGCGGGTGGAAAACTTAAGCTTGCCGTAGAGCTGCCGGATGGCTCGCACTATGAGTTTGTGCTGTAAGGCGGCAAAGCAAAAAAGCCTGCTTCAAAAGCAGGTTTTTCAAATCTGGCTCCATCATACTAAGCTTTATCTTCATAACCCGTTCCTTTGAAAAAAGGCGATAGCCTGAAAAGGGCTCATTCCGGGGTATGAACCCTTCAACGGAGTTCAGTCGAATTTTCAGTGCATGAACCTTTATTTCTTCACATCAACAACACGCATGCCGTGGAGTTGTTCATCCGTAATGGTATTGCCCGCCTTGAAGTAATCGATCACCGCGTTAGAAACGTAGTAACCGCCTGCTGTATTACGTTCCTTACCCTCTGTAAACGTCGTAAAGCCGTCACCGCCGTCCGCAAGGAAACTCTGGGTGGCAATGTGGTAGAGTGTCGCGTCCTCAATCGGTTTCTTCGCGGCGCAGTGATTACCGTTTGGGCAGATCTGTTTCGTCAGCGGCAGGGCGAACTTTGGTTTATCGAAGAGGAGATCTATGACGGGGAGAGTAGTAAACCCTGGCATTTACAGGCGACAACACAGCATGGCTGGTGGCAAAGCCAGTGGCAGCTTTGGACGCAGGGGGAAAACCGTAAGATGGTTTGCCCATTAACAGGGGGCGATAGCAGTCACGCGCAAACGTTCTCTTTAACGACCAGCAGGCATTTCATTTACTGGATAAATACACAAACATATTTTAACCATAGTGCCAAACTTTCCGCAGGGCGCGTAACGCAAATACTGCGTTCGCTGGCCCTTGACTATAACGATAAAATTACCGACTTCTGAAGTATTAATCATTCGCTATATATATGTTTACTGATCTCATATTATATAAAAAGAATGTCAATTCTGATTTATTCTGATCTGGCAGTCTTTATCTCAGGAAATATGCTGGCTTACAAGAGACAGAATTATATGATATCGTAACAATCCCATTCATATTTGTAACATGAATGCATTTATCTTTATTAATTAAAAGGAATTTATAAAATGGCTATTCCGTCTTATCTTTGGCTGAAGGATGATGGTGGTGCGGATATCAAAGGCTCTGTTGATGTCGAGAAACGTGAAGGCAGTATTGAGGTTATTGAATTCGTGCACTCTCTGAGTATTCCGACAGACGGCAATACCGGACGACTCACGGGTACCCGTATTCATGCGCCCGTCGTCTTTGTCAAAGAGTTCGACTCTTCATCGCCTTATCTGTTTAAGGCCGTGACGACAGGCCAGACGCTGAAATCTGCTGGATTCAAGTGGTACGCGATTAATGACGCGGGACAGGAGGCGGAATATTACAATATCAAACTGGAAAACGTGAAGGTGGTTTCCGTCGCACCGGTAATGCATAACGTTAAAAATCCGGCGCCGGAAAAATTCAATCATATGGAAAGTGTTCAGCTGCGTTATGAAAAAATCACCTGGACCTACAAGGACGGAAATATCATCCATTCAGATGCGTGGAATGAGCGGGCGACTGCCTAGTCAATCAGGGCCGGTATATTCCGGCCTGTATTATTTTCATCATTCAGATTTATGTCATCAATTTATCCACTACATGGATAGTAAAACCTCAGACAGGAAGTAGAGATGCTTAAAGACGAAATGCCTTTTACCGGGATATTATCTCAGGTATTAGCTACTCATTCGGCAATACAGCCCGTTTCTCTGGTTCTTTTTACTCCACAAGCGCCGGCGAGGCAGGATCAGATTTTTACCTTGCAGCGCCTCACTCCAGGCACATTATCGCTGGTGACGCTTCAGGGAAACGCGGTCACCATGCCACCTAACGGCCGGTTCATTTTTGTCATCCTGATGACCGATCCCACACAAATTCGTTGCGCCAGGGGGCACGATCCTCTCAATGAGTATATGAGCAGTGGCGCGGTTGACGCCGTGGAAGGCCATACTTCCCTCTCCGGGGGGCAGCAGGTGCTCTATGCGGGTGATATGCTCATCAACAATGGTATTCTGGTCAGCTGGAGTAACAACAGCGGTCACTATCAGCCCACGCCGCAAGCCAGGCGAACAAACCTTCTGCCGCACATTCAGTTGTTGCTGCCAGAGCATCTTTTCCAGCCTGTCAGCTTCAGGGGCTCCAGCGCTGCATCTGCACGATCTATGGGCTCGCGTATGAATGATTTCTCCTCAACCGGGAGTTTTTCCTCGTATCACGGTTCTGAAGGGGGAGGAGGCTATTCCTCGTAATAGGCTGAGTTAACGCCAAAGTGCAGAAAAGCAAAAAGCCTGCTTCAAAAGCAGGCTTTTCAACAGCGGCGGTTTCCCGTAACGCCGGGCTGATGCTCCTCCGACACAGCTCCAATCCGGAAGCCGCCTCGCATTTCGTTTATCCGATCCGCCATAATTCTTTGAATCGCAAAACCAGTTTTCTATTATCAGCCTTCTTCGTTACGCACTTCGTTCCCACCTGCACTCTCCTTCGATGGATAACGGCCTTCTGCACACTCATTACGAAAAGGAAATCACCATGAATCTGATGAATAATTGTGCACCTCCCTCTATGAATGTTATATTAAAATATAATATTCGGAGGTGCGCTATGTATACAACACGCCTGAAAAAGGTCGGTGGATCCATCATGCTGGCGGTTCCTCCCGCCGTGCTGAAAACGCTGGAGCTGTCGACGGACAGCGAAGTCGGCATGACCATTAATAATGGCTGCCTGATTATTGAACCCCAGAAACGGCCTCATTATTCCCTTGAGGAGCTGCTGGCGCAGTGCGATCCGCACGCTGAAATGAGTGAAGAGGAGCGGGAATGGATTGATGCGCCTGCGGTGGGCAAGGAGATCCTGTAAATGGACAGAGGCGAAATTTGGCTCGTTTCACTGGATCCCATTGCCGGCCACGAGCAAAGTGGAAAACGTCCGGTACTCATCGTATCGAAGGCATCGTTTAACAAGCTGACCCGGCTACCGGTAGTGGTTCCCGTCACCAGCGGCGGGAACTTTGCACGTACAGCAGGTTTCACCGTTTCACTGGAAGGGGCGGGGACAAAAACAACGGGCGTTATTCGCTGCGACCAGCCCAGAACCATTGATATGGCTGCCCGGAACGGCATGCGGCTGGAACGCATACCTGACGCCGTTGTAAATGAGGTTCTTGCCAGGTTGGATGCAATTCTGAGTTAACATCGTGCGGTTTGATGCCCTCACCCCAACCCTCTCCTACGGGAGAGGGTGCACACACTAAAAACGGCAACCGGGTTGCCGTTTTGCATTTACCTTGCGCAGAAAAGCAAAAAGCCTGCTTCAAAAGCAGGCTTTTCAAATTTGGCTCCTCTGACTGGACTCGAACCAGTGACATACGGATTAACAGTCCGCCGTTCTACCGACTGAACTACAGAGGAATCGTGTGAACGAGGCGCATAGTAACGACCTCAGTACGCCTTGTCAAAGGGGAAAACACCCTTTTTCATCGTTTGCCGACAATTTCAGCAAATCGCTGATTTTATAGCAAAATCGCGCTGAAATTACACAGGAAGTGCGCCCCCCGCAGGCAGGCGGCGCGATGACTTAGAACAGGACGGAGTAGTTCAGACCAAACGTACGCCCGCGGCCTTTATAGGTATAAAGACCCGGTGCGCCGTAGGTTGGGCTGTACAGCCCCGGTGCACGCTGGCCCCAGGCGGTGGTGTAGTCCTTGTCCAGCAGGTTTTCCACGCTGAAGCTGACTTTACCCACCGGCAGGGCGTAGCTGCCAAGGAAGTCGACGGTGTTATAGCCGTCGATCTTCTTGCCATCGGCATCAGAGACGTCAAAGGTCTGCGTACTCTGTACGCGCAGGGTCCAGTCGCCCGGTGCCCAGTTGACCCAGGCGCTGGCTTTCGACGGGCTGGCGCTGTCAACCGTCAGCTTCTCCCATTTGCCGTTTTCACGGGTTTCGGACTTAATAGCGTTGAAGTTTGCGCCCGTGCTCCAGTCGCTGTCGGTGAAGAAATAGTCCACCTGACCTTCCACCCCGTAGATACGACGCTTGTCGTCTTCGAGGTTAATCGTCATGTCCGTCTTGTTGATGGTGATGGTTTTATCCGAGAGCGAGTAATAGGCCGCGACCTGCGTGCGCAGGTTATCCCCGGTATAACGCCAGCCCAGCTCATACGCGTTGACCTTGATACCATCCAGTTTCGAATCGTTCACGTTCACGCTGTTAACCAGACGATAGTGCCCGTCGACAAGCTGATAGGTGCCGGAACCGTAATATTTCGCCAGGTCAGGAATTTCGAAGCCCTGAGAGAAGTTAAACCACAGCTGCTGCTGTTCGGTCAGGCGGCCAAGGATCCCGGCGTTAAACAGGAAGTTGTTGTAATCCGTTTTCCCACCCGGTACCGCGTCTGCGGAGGTGGCTTTCCCGGTGGCGATGGCCTGCTGCTGGGCGTAACCAACAAAGTCGTCCACCTTGTTTTCGGTGTACTGGTAACGCACCCCGCCGCTCAGGGTGATGGCGTCAATGTCGTAACTTGCCTGCAGGAACGGGGCGAGGTTGGTGATGCTGTAGCCCGGATAACGGCCCACGTTGTAGGCGTTGTCCAGCTTCATGCCGCCGCTCGCCGCCGCTTTGCTCAGGTCAAAGAACTGCTGGTTGGCATCAAAGGTTTCGTGATCGGCATCCACACCCCAGGTCAGCGTCAGGTCATCCACCGGTTTGCTGTTCAGCGTCAGCTTGCCGCCGTAAAAATCGGTTTTCTGCTGGGAGGCGCCAATGCTGGTCACCGCCCCTTTGCTTAGGGTCGGGAACGGGTAGTAGGTCAGGCTCTCGTCACGATAGTAGATCTGCGCAACCAGGTCCTGACCCCAGAAATCGGTATTGGAGTACTGCAGGTTAATCAGATGGCGCTCGGTACCAGGAATACGATCAGAGTCCAGGTTATTTTTGTTATACGCCGTGGCATCACCCGTTACCGCCGAGAAGTTTTTCCCGAGATAGAGGCCATGCTTGCCGTCGGATTCGCTCTTGTAGTACTGCGTGGTTAACTGCAGCTGCTGGTGATCGTCAATGTTGATGGTGCCCGTGCCCATCACATCAATACGGTCGGAATACTGTAAGCCGGTCTGGGTGTTATCGATAATCACCTCGTCACCGTTGCCGTCATACCAGCCGCCGTAGCGCTGATAGGAGACCGACAGACGGCCGGACGCGTTATCATTCCCGCCGCTGACCGCCGCCGACACATTCTCATCGTGATCGTTATGGCTGTTAAAGCCGCTTTTGGCGCCGGTCTGGAACTCAACCTCGGTCTCCGGCTGGCCTTTCTTGGTGACGATGTTCACCAGACCCCCGGTACTGCCGCCGCCGTAGAGCGAGGTGGCGCCGGAGATCACTTCGATACGGTCGATGTTGAACGGATCGATCGAGTCAAGCTGACGGCTGTCGCTGCGGGACGAGTTCAGACGCACGCCGTCCACCATCACCATCATCGAACGGCCGCGCAGGTTCATACCGTAGTTGGTACGCCCCTGGCTGCTGACGTCCATGCCCGGTATCAGCTGCGCCAGCACGTCTTTAATCTCTTTCCCCCCCTGAACCTGCTGCTCAATTTCAGCCCGCTCAATAACCCAGGTGGTCTGCGCCATCTCCGCCACGCTGCGGTGCGCGCGGCTGGCGGAGACAACGATATTTTCTTCCTTTTGTTCTTCTGCCCACGCAGAGGTAGAAAGCATTGCAAGCAAGCACGGATTTAAAACCCAAAGATGAGAACGTTTCATTGTTATGTTGATCCTGAATGTGTGTGTCAGTACTCAGTCGTTTTGGCTAACGATTTAAAAACCTGGCTGCTCTCCGGGCTGGCGGTGCTGCGCCAGTGGATCACGCCGGGGGTAGTGGCCAGCTCAAACGGCTCATCGCAGTGCGCGCGATTCAGAATTCGCGCTGCACGCCAGGCCATCAGGCTGAGCTGGGGTTCGGCAATGCCGAGACGGTGCATCCCGGCATTCACGGCAAACAGGCGATTGCTCTGCGGGCCGTCCCATTCAAGGGTGAAGTCGTTGTTGATACAGAAGGCGTCGTCCGTATCCAGATGGAGGCGGTGAGCCAGCGACGCGAGGAACGCCGGCTGTACGGCACGGTAGCCGGTGGCAAAAATCACTACGTCGCTCTCCAGTTGCTCGCTGCCGCCGTCGAGATGATGCTGTATGCTCAGGCGCTGCCCGTTTTGCAGCCGCGTCAGTGCGGTCACCGAGCGGGACGGCATCAGATGCGCCCAGGGTTTTTCACGCAGCACTTCAAAGCGGTGGTACATGGCGCGGTAAATGGCCAGCAGGGACTCGGTGGTGATCCCGTCGGAGGTCATCTTCTGCTCGTGCAGCATCTGGCGACGGGCCTCTTCACCGAGCGTGGAGAAGCTGTCCATGTACTCCGGCGTGAAATACTCGTTGGCAAATGCGGCCTCATCCAGCGCGTTGTAATTGTTGCGGCGCGACACCCAGTTCAGGCTCAGCGGCTGTCCCCATTCCCCGCGGAAGATATTTAAAAACAGGTCGGCACCGCTCTGCCCGCCGCCGACGATAGTCACGCGCTTGCCCGCAAGATCCGGCGTGCGCAGCATCATCTCGCTGGCGTGGAAGCAGGTATCGTCCTGCACGGTGACGCAGTCGGGCAGATTGATCTGTTTGCCAATCCCCACGCAAACGTGGCGTGCCAGGAAGCGATCGCGCTGGGTCACCACCTCAAACAGGCCGCTGTTCTCATCAAAACTGACCTGCTGCACCTGCTGGCTGAAGGCGAGATTGGTGAGGTTTTCCGCTGCCCAGCACAGGTAATCGGCAAACTCTTCGCGAGAGACGGTGCGCTGCTCGGTGGTCAGAAAGCGGTAGAACTTTTTACGCTGCACCAGGTAGTTGAGGAAGCTGTGGCGGTTGGTAGGCTCCACGGCGCTGACCAGATCCTTCAGGAAGCTGGTCTGCATATGGCAGTCCGGCACCATCATTCCCGGGTGCCAGGAAAAATGCGGTTTACGCTCAAGAAACAGCGAGCTAAAGCCGTCCAGCCCCTCTGCGAGGGCGGCGATGCTGAGGTTAAACGGGCCAATACCAATGCCGATGAAATCATAGGTTTTCATTGCGCTGACTCCCGTGAGGCCAGAAAAAGTGGGTTATCAAGATCGGAGACATAGTTCGGCAGCATACGGCTGCCGCCGTCGTGTTCGGAGAAGGTCAGTTTGACCGGGTTGAGGATCACGCGAATGATCTGCGGCCTGAAGAGATCGAATTTGGCGAAGCGCTCCGCCAGATCCGGGTGCGCAGCCATATAGCGCTGCAGCACGCCGGCGAGGATCTGGTAGAAACGCGTTTCGCTGACCCCGCTTTGCTGGGTAAGACGCGAGATAAACCGCAGCACCGTCACAAAGTTGCCGGTTTGCAGGTCGTGAATGATGTAATCCGCGCTCAGGCGCGCCGTGACGGCTTTCACCTGCTCCGGCAGGCTCTGAGCCTGCGGGAAATCCTCATCCACCAGACGCATATCGCCCTGGAAATCCTTCAGCAGGATGCGCTGTGGGACGTAATCTTTCATCACCAGCGTCACGTTCTGCCCGTGGGCGATGAGCGCCACGCCGTAGCGACACAGCAGGTGATAGAACGGGATCACCGTCGCCTCAAACAGCGTTTCCAGCCACGCTTCGGCGCTTAACCCCGAGTGTGTGATCCACGCGTCAATCAGGGGACGCCCGGCGTTATCGGTCTCCATCAGCGCCGCCATCAGCACCGCCTGTTCACCGTCCTGCAGATAGCAGGAGGGGTTTTCCCGCCAGATCACTCCCAGCATCTCCTGGTAGCGATAGGGCGCTTTCGGCAATGCGGCATAACCCGGATGCGAGAGATACCCCGCCGCAGGTTCGCCAAGCACCTGCGCGCCAGAGCGGGTGAGGGTGGCGTCGCTGGCGAACTGCTGCTGTAACCAGCGCGACGCCAGCGGCCCGGCAGCAATGTACTTGCCCGGAATACCGCGATAGCAGGAGGTGTTGTAGATGGTCAGGGGCAGCTTGATATCATATTTCGTACGACGGCTGGCGTTGGTCAGCGTGCGCAGGGACTGCTGCGCCAGGTACTCATCGCCAAATTCGCCCAGCTCCACCATCTCACCGCGCGCCAGCTGGGCCAGGAAATGAATGGCGATCTTCTGCTGCCACTGCCACGGGTGCAGCGGCACAGGTAGCCAGCTGTCGTTGAGCCCCAGCGCCTGCCAGCGGGTGTCGAAGTGGGCGCGCTCGGCGTTGTCCATCGCGCTGGCCAGCAGATTGTGAATGTCGCAATCGGCGTCGCTGCTCCAGACCAGATGCTCGCGCTTAACGGCGACCCAGTGCAGGCGAAAACGCCCGCGGTATTCCGGCGCGTACTGGCGCAGCGCATCCAGCCCCCAGCCGCGGCGTCCCTTGTTAAAAATAAACTTCGGATGGCCGCTCATCAGACACTGCAGTTCGTCCGGGTCGAGATGGATAAGCGCGTCGGCATCCAGCGCTTCACGCGCCTGCAGCAATTGAATATCGCCCCGCAGCGTGGCGTAAAGATCTTCCAGATGCTCAGCCGTTTGCGCATCGCTCATCTCCAGCACCGTGGCCAGCTGCAGCAGCGCGCTTTCCGCTTCAATGGCCGCGCCGCTCACGGCGGTCAGGCTGTTCGGGTCGATATGCAGCCAGCCCCAGATCCCGCGCGTGGCGTGAAACTGCCAGGTTTCGCTGCCCATGGTGATTTGCCAGCGGTCCGCGTCCAGGGACTCGGCGCGCAGGGTGCGTTCGTATTCCAGCTCGGCGAGGATCTTCGCCACCATCTCACGGTTCACTTTTTGCCAGAGTGCGTTCACAGGCCCACCTCGCTGAAGAAGCGGTGACGCTCGCTCATGATGAGGCGCGAACGTTTATGCGGGAAGTAGAACTCTTTCACGGTGTCGAAACCGGCGGAAGCCAGATGGCGGAACAGGCGCTGGTTGTCGAAACGCGGCTCGGCGACAATGCGCGTCGTGCGCGGTTCATCCAGCCACAGATAGTGGCTCAGACCGCGCAGCCAGCTACGGATATACTGCGCGCCGCGCCAGTTCTCTTCGCCGACCAGCATATGCAGCCCACGGTCAAACGGCTGCCAGCGATAGTGGCGTCCGATACGGTCTTCTGCGGCCCAGTAGAGCTCAAAATAGCCGAACGGCTGATCGTCAAAGCAGCCGATAACCGGGTAGCAGTACGTCGAGTCGAGCTGACGGCGCAGGTAGTTTTCCTGCTCTTCCTGTGGGCCGGCCATCTCCCAGAACGCGTTGACGCGCGGGTTGTTCATCCACTGGGTAAAACGCTCACCGTCCAGCGCCACGTCGGCCACGCGGAAGCTCAGGGTGCGTTTAATTTGTGCATCGTAACGGCGATAAACTTCCCCTTGCGGACGGTGAGGGCGCAGCGGGAAGTAAAGCTGACGGCTCTCATCGAACTGCATGCCACCGCTGGCCTGCGGACGCTCCCCCTGCAGCCACAGCGGCAGCTGCCAGAAGGTCTCACGGGCCAGATAATCGCCGCTGGCAAATGCGAATAATGCCTGCGCCTGGGGTTCATCCTGCCAGACCGCCCACGGCAGCGTGATGCCGGTCAGCGACGGTGCGGCGACGAACAGCTGATCCAGCGCCTCGACCAGCCAGCCGTCCGGGATATCGCGCAGGCGCTCCAGCACCGCGCTGCCGTCGAGGCCTAAGGTCAGCGGCAGGGACCTGTCCGTTGCGGTGCAACGAAAGCCATAGCCGGAATGGACGATATTCGCGTTAGCCATCACGCCTTCTCCTTGTAAAACGGGTTGCTAAAGTCGAAATAGATCACTACCGGATCGGCAATCGTGTTTTCGTTGCGATCGTGCAGGTAGCAGAAAAAGTTGCCTTTGCAGTTCCACGTCGGGCTGTCGAGCACGTAGTCGAGGCAGCGGGTCTGCTTCGCGGTCTGGCGCAGGCTGGCCAGCGCGTCACGCACCCGTGACATCAGGCTCTCTTCGCTGTCGAAACCTGCGGCGGCGAGGGCGGCGGTGACGGCAAGGGTGGAGTTCAGCAGCAGGTAATACGGGAAGTAGCGCAGCAGCTGGCTCTCGCCGAAGCGGTTTTCCACCTCGCTTTCCCCTGCCTCCTTCAGCCACGCGTCGGCCCCTTCGGTCCAGGCGCTGCCCTGGCAGTCACGGTAGATAAGCCCGACCGGGAAGTCCTGCTGCATCTCCACGAGGATGTTTTGCTGATGTGCCAGCAGGACCAGACCGTAATCGGCTTCGGCGCTGAACAGCGGAAGGAGAACGCGGTCGCAATAGGCGTCCAGCCAGCAGCGCGCGGCCTGGGCGAGGGGGAGAGCCAGACGCTGGCTCAGACGGCGGACCGCAGCCGCCAGCAGGCTGTCACCGCCGTCCGGCGCGGCCTGCGTCAGGCTCACCAGCACGTTGGTTTGCGTATCCGGCGTATCAAACAGCAGGTTCACGCGCAGGGCCATCAGGCTCTCTTCCTGAATGGTGCCGCTTTCGTCACGCAGACCGGCCCAGCCGTCTTCCTGCATCACGCGCATGGTCGGGTAGCGCGCCTGGAGTTCCTGCCAGCGCGCCGTCTTCGCCAGACGCGCCAGACGCATCCCGCGCTTAACCTCTTTCACCGACAGCGTGCGCACCGAGTTGGTCAGGCGCACGCTCAGGGAAAACTTAATCATGTCGCTGTTGGTTTCGCTGTACAGCGAGCGGGAGGAGCTGGTCGGTAACCACTGCGCGCCCGCTTCGCCCAGATCCTGCAGCGCTCCCTTCGCCACCAGTCGCTGGCACCAGTCCTGACCGAGCAGGTACTCCGCCTGCCACGGGTGCATCGGCAGCAGCCAGCGGGTGTCGGTGAAATGACCGAGCAGTTCAGGGGCGCTCTGGGCTGCGAAGCGCAGCAGACGTTCACGCAGGGAGACGTTCAGGCTCTCGCCGGCGATCAGTTCGCTCTCAACAGCAAACCAGCGCAGCGGGAAACGGGAGGCAAAATCGGGCAAATAGCGGCGGGCTTCGGCTTCGTTAAACGGCTCGTGTGACTTCGGGGCCGGATGGAATGCGTGGCCGACCAGCAGCGCCTGTTCCGCCTCGGCGAACGTCAGCGGTGTGTCGCGCAGGTTTGCCCAGTTGTGACGCAAGTCGATTGCCTGCCAGGTATGGGCATGGCTTTCGAGGGCGCGCTGCTTAAAACGCGCCAGCGTATCGGCATCCAGTGAGCCTTTTACAGAAGGTTTTTCAAGAATTAAATCAACCAGTTGAGGGAAAGTGACCGCGTCACTGCGGTCGCTGTCGGTTTGAATGATCGTTGCCGGGAAGCGGTACTGATGATGCTGGGTTGGGGAGAAATAGTGTACTGAAACCCGGATGGCCTGGGTTTGCGAGAGCGGGATATGGATCTGCGATAGCTCATCCGCAGCGGTAGCGGGGAGATAGCGCCAGTCCTTCGTTTCGCGCAACAGGGCGTTTAAAAAACACTGGGCCGCAACGTCTGTACCGGCAGAGCGGGGCAGAGTACGCATAGATGTACCTCATTCCATGACTGATAATAATTCTCGTTATGATATTCATTCTGTTTACAGTCGCAACTATTTTTGCAATATTTGTTTGCATAAACTTCATGATTTCCACACATTTATTGACACTATGTTCACAATTCTATGCGCTCACTTTCCGACACCCTGACCGACAATCTCACCCCGAAAGCGAACTGGCCCCTGGCGTTGTGTGCCGGTTTACTGGGGATCGGGCAAAACGGTTTGCTGGTCATGCTGCCGCAACTGGTCACGATGACCGGGCTATCGCTCTCCGTTTGGGCAGGGTTGTTGATGTTCGGTTCGATGCTCTTTTTACCGGCTTCGCCCTGGTGGGGACGCCAGAGCGAGCGGCACGGCTGTAAAAGCGTGATGCTGGCCTCGCTGAGCGGCTATCTGGCAAGTTTCTTCGTCATGGCGCTGGTGGTCTGGGCAATGGCGAACGGGATGCTCAATGCCGCCTGGGGGCTGGCAGGGCTTATCCTCTCGCGCACCCTGTACGGCCTGACGGTCTCCGGTCTGGTGCCGGCGGCCCAGACATGGGCCATTCAGCGTGCGGGTCTGGAGAAAAGAATGGCCGCGCTGGCGACGATAAGCTCGGGCCTCAGCTGCGGGCGTCTGCTGGGGCCGCCGCTGGCTGCACTGATGCTCAGCGTTAATCCGGTGGCACCGCTGTGGCTGATGGCGATAGCGCCGTTAATCGCTCTGCTTCTGGTGCTGCGCGAAGTCGCCGATCCGCCTCTGCCGCCGGTGGCGCACCAGTCGACCCGGCTAACCGCAGCAATGTTGCCGTTCCTGGTGCTGGCGCTGCTGCTGGCGGGGCTGGTGAGTCTGATGCAGCTTGGCCTGTCACCGCATCTTAGCCCGTTGCTGAACGGTAACGCCCGGGAGATTAGCCATCATGTCGCGGTCCTGCTGAGCCTGGCCGCGCTGGCCACGCTCGCGGCGCAGTTTCTGGTGGTTCGCCCGCAGCATTTCAGCCCGGTCACCTTGCTGTGCCTGGCGGCGGGGCTGATGGTTGTCGGCCTTGGGGTGATGTGTATTGCGGGTGTCGCGCTGTTCTACGTGGGGATCGTCATCACCTCGCTGGGGGCGGCCATGGCGACGCCCGGCTATCAGCTACTGCTGAACGACAGGTTGACGACAGGGAAAGGGGCGGGGGTGATTGCCACCAGCCATACGTTAGGCTACGGCGTCAGCGCGCTGCTGGTCCCGCTGGTAACGCGCGTATCCGGTGAGTCGTCGTTAATCGTGGCCGCCTGGGGAATGGCGCTGCTGTTTTTGGCCCTGAGCGTAGGGGTATGGTCAGCTGAGCGTACCCCGGCCGGCAGGCGCTAGTGGACCTGACGGACAGACGCGCCGCCAGACTCTTCATGCTGCCTTAGACGCTTAAGCGGATCCTGCTGATAAAAGTGGCAGAAACGCTGCCACAGCGCCGGGAAACGCGGCGCGAAGAGCTCGGGGGCGCTGAAGAAATACTCTGACAGCACCGCAAAACACTCGGCGGGATCGGTCGCCGCATAGGCATCGATGCTGGCCGCGCTTTCACCCACCAGGTCGATTTCGTCCTGGATGTTATCCATCGCCGCGTGCAGATCGTGCTCCCACCCCGCGACGTCGCGAAGCGGGATCAGCGGCACGCCGCTGGCGCGATCGCCGTTGCGGGTATCCAGCTTATGCGCCACCTCATGAATAATCAGATTAAAACCGGACGCGTCGAACGAGTCCTGAATATCGAGCCAGTTGAGGATAATCGGCCCTTGCTGCCAGCTTTGCCCGGACTGCACCACGCGCTGGTTATGCACCAGCCCGATATCATCTTCCCACTCGTCATCCACCACGAACGGCGCAGGGTAGATCAGCACCTCGTGGAAACCGTCCAGCCACTCAATACCGAGTTCAAGCACCGGCAGGCAGAACAGCAGGGCGATGCGCGCACTTTTATGGGCATCCAGCTCAAACCCCTGCAGCGGGACCAGCCGCTTTTGCTGCAAAAAGCGATCCGCCAGCTGAATCAGCTTTGACTGTTCATCCGGCTGGAGACTGGCCAGCACGGGGATCGCCAGCGCGTCATCCCACGGCAGCGCCGCATGTTGACCAGCATCATTTGATTTCCAGGGCCACTTAATCATCGCTTTGCTCGCAAACTCGTCACGTGAACAAAATTGAAAGGTCAGGTTAACATGCCAAAGAACCCGGCATGAAGGCAACTACAAAACGTTGAGATGTCGGAATGGCAGAAGAGGCCAGCCTCTCTGCCATTATTCAACCACTTATCCCGTTTCCTTTCAGTGACAAAACTCCCATTGAGAACATCAGGTGAGAAAAGTCGGTTGATCTGCGACTATTTTTTGTTGTCGAAAGTAAATACGTGCTGCTCTCCATTGGCATAAGTCACCTGTAGCCAGGTGTTATGCGCGTCATTTGCCGGGCGGAGATCGCTAAGAACCGTATCGCCGGCGAGTGAAATCGTTCTGACATGCGGTTCGACGAGATTTTTATTAATTGCAATCCATTTTCCGTTGCGACAGTCGTCGGTTGAGTTATTACAGAGGAAGACAAAGTACGGGCTGTCAATCATCATACTGTACTGGCTGAGATGCTCACCTCCTTTGATGAAGGTCTTTTTGCCGTTATTACCGCAGTTTTCACATTGCATATGATCATTAACAGAACCTGAGAGCACCACGTTGTACGGCAAAGGCACTGTCTGAGTCTTAAATTGAATTTGATCTCTGGAGGCCGATGTTTGCGTTTGTGCATGACAACCAGCCAGTAAGCTGGTTATCGCAATGAACGCTAATCCTGGTATAGTAGATTTTTTCGTGGAAACAGGTTCCTCTTTTATAAAAGCTATTAACTTGTAACATAAATTATTGTTTCTTTCATCGTCAATCCTTCATCTATGGAAAATAAAAATTTCAGAAAATTCTATGTTTGCCGAAATAATTCAAAGTAGACGAGTTAAATAAATGGAGAATCAAAATATGAAAAAGCAATCAATTATCGCAGTAATTGTTACGATGGGCATTTCTCTTTCAGCACAGGCGGCGGAAGCATTAACGGGATGTGCTGCTAAACGGTATAACATCGAGCAGCAAATTCGGCAGGCGGAAACGCACGAAAATAGTTATCGCGTTAAGGGCTTAAAAAAAACCTATGCAGAAGTTGTCGCAACCTGTACGGATGCCTCGCTCACAAAAGAGCGTGAGGCTGACGTGCTTAAAAAACAGCAAAAGGTCATCGAGCGGGAACAGGAGCTTCAGGAGGCAAACGCATCCGGACGTGCTGATAAGATCGCAAAAAAACAAGCTAAGCTCAACGAATCCAGGGCAGACTTGCAGGAAGCCGAAGCAGAGCTACAAAAATAAATGTTATTAAGCTGAGTTCATCTTATAAATCAGCAAAAAAATAATTACCCCCAGGAGGATTGAGAATGCCCCTTTTAAGGAAGGCATTCTCACTTTAGCTTATAATATTAGCAATTCCATATGTGGTTTATGTGGCGTTTTCGTTTGCTTCTGATTATTTTCCCTCTTCTGATAATGATTTTGTTCTTGTTTACCGTGCTGAACTCGTGGCATTTGTGCCTATAGCGCATATTCATAAGAGAATTACATATTAATTACAGAGGTATTTCTTCCTGACCCTTATAGCCAGCCGCGCTCTGCAAGAGAAACAATATCCATACCACCGATAATCAGGTGGTCTAGCAGGCGGATCTCAACCAATGCCAGTGTTTGTTTCAGGCATTCTGTAATTTGCCTGTCGGCAGTGCTGGGTTCTGCGTAGCCTGACGGGTGATTGTGCGCGAGAACGGCTGCAGCGGCATTATGTTTCAGTCCGGCCTTGACCACCTCACGTGGGTGCACGGTAATACTGTTAATGGTGCCCTGAAACAGTATCTCGTAAGCCAGCAGTTGATGCTGGTTATCAAGAAATATCACGATAAAGACTTCACGCTCAAGCGTGGCAAACTGCAGACGCAGCCAGTCACGTACTGACTGGCTGGACGTGAATGGCGTACCGGGTTCACGTAATTGATTTTCCAGCAGAGTGATAGCCTCCCGGATAGTCTGCTGTGCGGATGCTGGTAGTGCGGTGGCAAACAAGGGTAGCTGTTGTTTCATAGTGGCTGGTCTCAGTCGATGATGTGCATGATGGCGTTGCATTCAGGATGCGTCAGCGCATAATCCCGCAACCGGTAATAGTGCTCCGTCATGGTGCCGCATTCCGTGCGGCAGGCATGATGGCTGTACGCGATGAGGCAGACTGCCAGCCCGGCAGCCTCTGCGCTCATTTAGGCACCGTTGCCGTTCATGGAGTTAAACAATCTCCACTTTTCATCGTGGCCGGCAGCGGCTACGGGCGCCATAAACGCACCGCCATTGCTTAACGTATAAAACTGCCAGATGCCTCCACTGTAATTCTCACAGACGCGGTCCATCCAGGCGAAGACTGTGGGCTCCAGGATTATCCACTGCGGTATGCTGCCAAAGTGCTGTGCCCAGAAGTCGACACGCTGTTCATCGGGCACCGGCGTGCACACGATTCCATCTGCATCTTGTGGTGATGTGAGTGATTCCGTCACCGTGCCGGTGAGGTGAAGTGCGTTGTTCATGCGATTTCCTTTGTTATTGAGAGGGATTGTTGAAGCGAATTGGCGGACAGGCCTGGGAATAGCCATCTTCATCACAGCATGAGGGCCAGTGACCTTCGTGGAGGCTTAAACTGCACAGGCTGAGTTCACTGGGGCGGTAAAGAAGGTGCGAACACCCGGCGCACAGGTCGTCGTCTGAGATGGCGCGACAACTGTCCTGGCGGGTCAGGGGATGTGAATGAGTTGATACCTGAATCACACCATCGGGAATACGCGACATTATTTCAGGTTTTCCAGCAGGCTTTCTGCCATCACCCACAGGGCCCGGTTGAGCTTTATGTCGCTGTCGATACCGTTAACCTCACGCGTGCGGGCCCGCTTCCCCTTTGCGGTTCTGCCCGGCAGGCCACCTTTCATCAGGTTCTCCTGAATGCGCTGGCAGGTTGTCCACAGGTCGTCACTCTCATCCTGCCAGCGGCGCGGAGAGAGGATTTGAGACTCTGTTACCGGCTGGTGCGCTTCACCAAAGCGATACGTCAGCGCGGCTCTGGCAAACGCCTGCTGTGCCGGTGGGGGGAGTAGCAGCGACTCCATGGCGTCCCGCTTTTCTTCCACCCGGTCAAATATCCCCAGCACTTCGTAGGCTCCCTCAATGACCTTCTCCACCACATTGCCCTTGTGCGGCACCCGCACCTCCCCAAAGGTTTCGCCGCAGACCAGACCGTTCTGACAGACAAAACGAAACAGCCCCGGCAGCATCTGGTATGAGCTGGAGCCGTCATGGCTGTTGAGGAGAATGATTTCCGGGACCTGTTTACCGGTAATCTGGCCCTCACGCCGCAGGCGCAGCATGTGCTTCGTGTGTTCACGTTTGTCAGGGTTCCGCACGCGGGTCTGGCAGGCAAAGAACGGCTGAAACCCTTCGCGCTGGAGGTTATCAAGGAGGGTGATGGTGGGAATACAGGTATATCTGTCGCTGCGTGAAGCATGCTTTTCCTCACTGAAAACGCTGGGTACATAATGTGCCAGTTCATCACGGGTTAACGGTCTGTCACGACGGACAAGGTTGACTGCGCCAAAACGGCTGGCTAAACGCATGGATATCTCCTTTCTGAGAAACAAAAGAAAACGCCCCGCTCGGATGAGCAGGGCGTCAGAGGGTTGTGGTACTGATGTTGTGGTAGTTATCAGGGCAGGTTTGTCTGTTCTGTCCGGGCCGGAGCGGGGGCGTTCGATGTTGCGGGAGTACCATGAATAATCATGTGTTTCGCCAGTGCCTGGTGCATGTCATTGATGCAATATGTGATGTAGAAGACATTAAACAGCACGGTATAAAAGGCGTTCATCTTTAGGTCGAAGCGAAACGTGTTCAGCGCATAGTGACGTAGCGCCGTTCTGGCTTTAAAGGCCCAGACCACATACATGATGCCACTGGCCATTGAGAGTAGTCCGCTAAGCGCAAGCAGGATATCACCGGTTGAGTCATAGCCGTAGGGGTCAGGCGTTGCCATTGCACCCAGCTGGCGGCTGAGCCCGAAACAGACGGTCAACCAAATAATAAACATCTTGCCGTAAAGCGGGTAACCCGTGGTATCGCTAATGATATCTTGTTTTTTGTAGAGCCAGAGCAGGGGCCAGACTCCACAGGTGGCCATACTGAGCAGGATCAAATGCAGCGTACGGGTATTGAGCCGCTGGCTGAGGGTATTGATGTCGACCATGGGATAATTTCCTTATCAGATAATGAATTCAAATATTAAGTGCAAAAGAAGTGGTTGCCCTTACTGCCAGTTAAAGGTATAGGGACCCTTGCTCGTTTGAACCGTCAGTTCCAGTGGACGGCAACGGGTGAAGTTACTGTTACTCGGTGTGGTGAAAGAAAACGTTTGCCCGTAGCCCAGACGTTTGTTCATATTCTTACCCCGGCCAGCGATGGAAATCAGACAGTTGCCTCGGTTGAGCGTGAGCGACTGAATGGTGATGTCGTTTTCCAGGCTGGTCAGAGTGAGTTGCCAGACGGGAAGATTCGGATTATTAATCAGATACGTTCCCTGTGAATTTACGGACAGAGGCGCAGTGTCAGCCTGGGCTGAGGTGCTGATGATGATCAGCGTGGCAGTCAGTACATGTTTAAACATGATGGTCTTTCCTTTCTGAAGGATATATAAATTTTTTGCGATTCTTATATGGACATGGGGACGTGTAACGCATTACAACAGTTGTTTGCCAACCGTCATCAGACCGGCCAGCCAGCCGATACACTGAGGGCCTACAAGCCAGAACAAACGGGCCTTCAGCAGGCCGCCCATTCCGCCAGTGGTATAGACACTGTCCGGCATCAGCCACAGGCGCAGGAACGCGCCGACTGTCATACCGGCTCCGGGGCCGAGCGTCATCCAGAACAGATATCCCATCCCCTGTCCGAAACTGCGAATTTCGCCCGTGTTCCCGAATACGTTAAACAGGACAACCACAAGCGCGATGGCGAAGGCAATTGCGAAATATTTAAGAACAATCGTCATTCTGGTCAGTCCTTATTTCTGCACTGCAAAGCAGCTCTTTGCATGTTGTCCATAAAACGCGGCGGCACATAGCCATACTGCTGGTTTATTTTCTCCAGTTCCCCGTGGGTATATATCGTCTTAAGCGTATCCCAAATACAGTTGCAGACCGCGGTGGTTCCCCCACTGGACTTGCAGCCCCTGATAAACTCGCTTTCGTTCTTATCACCACAACCGCTGACGGCCAGAGCTGACATAAGAGTGAAGACCACTAATACGCCCCGGGGAGCTGTCGTCATTTTTAATTGCCTGTTAATCATTCTGTAAATATCCATGTGTTTAGACATCTGTGTTCAGAGGCTGTCTGATTGCGCCACACCTTCCTGTGCAAGGGCATGGCTGATGTTGTTCACCACCGTATCCGGGTCGAGCCGGATTTCTGCCAGATGCTTACCCGCATCGGGTGTTCCCTGATAAACGTCTAGGGACGCGAAAGGTTTACCTTCATCGTTTGTCCCGGCAGATACTAGGTATGAGATATCACCGTTCCGGACAGTAAATTCCTGCAGGCTGATAACCTGATTGCTCTGGTATGCATACGAGGTGGCGGTGGCCGGTACGGAAATGTTCATTTCCTTATGTATTTCGCCGGTCTTTCCGAACGAATACGATACTGACGGGGTGATGATGCAAATCTCGACCTCTTTTTTGTGGCTAGCGGTCTGCGCATAGAAGACGGGCTTACCGCAGCGTTGGTGATGCGCTTGTATAAGTGCATCGGGCGTGGCGGCATTTACAGCTGACATCGATGCCAGCATTATTCCTGCACTTAACAGAATGGGGGTAGCGTGTTTCATGTTTTGACTCCTTTTGGTTTGATCTGAGTCTCGGGAGAATGCTCTCTGAAGGTATGAATAACGTTGCTGATAAAGTGAAAATGCGGAAGCGCATTGATGAAGTCCTCCATGACGATAAGCGCGCTAGTCTCGTTGCGATGTTTGAAATTCTGCTCTGAGAGTGAGACAGAGATAATTTCGTCAAGGGAAAAAACTTGAATTACTTCCTTCCGGCAGGCCACCAGATACCACTTTGCATGTGAAAAAATCAGCCGGTAAGGCTCAAGGTAGTCGTGATGAATGCCCTTAACGAGCAAGCTGACCATCCGATGGTGGTAAATGCTTTCAGCAAGCCGCTGAAAGCAGTCCGGGCGGATCCCTGCAGGTTGATATACATGACCTATCAGACACGGAGATGTCCCATTGTCATTCATCAACAGCTGCATTAACTGGCGGCTCTGTGAGGGAATTAGTCGGGCAATTCCGGTGTTGCGGGCAAATGCCAGCGCGCCAGGAGTATGATCACGCGTCGGGTTCGTTCGTAAACGCCAGAAGCCGTTATCACCAGTGAGATCCAGATGAAGCAGGCGCTGAGAGAAATCCCGGCGCAGTGTTCGTTCGGATACGCCAAATTCGTCTGACATAGTTTTCAGTGAAAGGGATTCTCCGGCAAGAAGCCGGCTGATAATAACTGACAGCCTGAGTGCCAGCCTGTCGTGTCGATGCGCAGGATCCGTGGCGCGCATATGCCCTCCGTAAATGAAAAATACTGAAATAACTCATGCGGTTATTATGCAGGACGTGATGGACAGGTTGTGACCAGCGATGAGAAAGACTGGTAGAAAAGATCAATTATTTTTCCAATTATAACTTTCTGAATTTAAAAGAAAGACTGCACCCTGTTCTGAAAGGGGACTGCAGATGGTCATATCCTGTCATTAATGAGGCCAGCAGATGAAGTTGGCAAGGCTAAAGGAGGCAGTTCTGCTGCATTGTATAAATCGCTTACTCAGTAAACACAACAAGATGCGCAGCAGAATGATGACAGCCAAATGGACATTATGGATTTTTTGTCCATGCCAGACTGCATACCTGCAGTAAAACAGGGAGCGGGTTACCGCCCGTCTGCAGAGTATTTCCAGCAGCACGCATAAAAGAGGCCATCTCAGCTTCATGAGTATCACATTTTCCCGGTTTTCAAAAAAACCAGTGCCACAGCGCAGAGGCGGCATTCACTATGCCTTCGCGGATCGTTACCAGCGCTTCCCGGACGGGTTTTGGTAACGGAATTGCGTCCACTATCCGGCTGAGCAGCTCACTTAGCAGATCGCCAAAATCTTTTCGGGCGGTACTCTCTGCCTCTGTAGTCCGGTGCTCTTCCCTGACCTGACGAAACACGCCGCTACTGGCATTCGGGGGGAGGGCAAATATCATGGTTTCAACCAGACGGGCCAGGTTGTAACCGGTTTTTGCCGACACCGCATGCACAGGATATGGGCAGGAGAACTGTTGTGAAATGGCTGCACTTCGGGCGGTCAGCGTCAGCAACTGGCCGGTGGAGGGCTGAGACGCTTCCCTGTCCCATTCCAGCGACGGTTCTGCTTTATCGGCCTGGTTAATGACGAATACAATGCTGCCTGGTGAGACATCGCATTTGAGCAGGAACCGGTGAAACGCCTCATCGGTCGCACAGGCCCGGTCATCTGCTTTGATCACCCAAAGAATTAGATCCAGCTTCGGTAGTTGTTCTTTATACAGTTGCTGATATTCATGGTCATAAATGAGAGATTCTCCTGCTCCGGGTAAATCAACCAGCGTCATGCGGCATCCGCCTGTATCGAGTGTGAAGCGAAGCGGTTCACGGGTACAGCCTTGTACATCGCTGACCGGACTGAGGGGCTGCTGAAAGAGAGCGTTACAGAGCGAACTTTTTCCACTCCCTGTTTTACCCATGATACCAATGACTGGTTCGTAATGGATGTGCTGCCGGATGCGGTTCAGTATCGTGCTGGAGAGTGTTTCTGGCAGGATAGACAGCTGTTGCTTTAGGGTATCAAGGCCCTGTTCAGTTTTATCGGACACATTAACCTCCATGAGTGAAAAAATAAAATGGAAGTATTTCTGCTTCCATTCTCACATAGGTAATATGGAGCTGAAATTTTTTTGAATTTAATTTCTCAAGGAGATGAACAGCTCATGTTGAGAGGACAGTTTGAAGTATGACAGAGCAGGTGCAACAGAACAGTTTACGTTGTCTATTATATGAGGATAGAGGGCTAACTTGAGAGTAAAAATAATAGGGTTTCTGATGTAAAACACATAATTTAATTGTTTTCTTTCTTTTGTTATATTTTATATAAAATTGAGTTAGTACTTGTCGGGTTGGTAATATATAAATATAGATGTATTTATTAGTACCTGTGTAATTGTTATGTGTGCAAAATTAGATAATATAAAAAGCCCGTGAGCATGAACAACCTATAAGGTTGCGCCCTATGACACATCAATAAAACATAATCATATCACCTCACTTTCTGATAATGATCTGCAAGGAAGAAATTAATTTATTACTGCCTGTGTGTATCCTATTGAACAAACTCACTAACATAAGGTCTTTCATCATGAGCATTAATACTAACAGCTACGGCACACTGAATAAAAACCACGTTAAACGTATTCAGGATACTATCACTAAAGCCTTATGTGAATATCCGCGTGTAATGGTTTTGAGAGTAGACCTTCGTTTGCCTGAAATTGAAACAGGCTCATATAAGTCCGACTCAGGTATAGTCACCCGTTTCATTGTTTCACTTAAAGCACAGATTGAAGCTGACTTACTGAAAAAATTTAATGCAGGTAAACGTGTTCATCCTTGTCGTGTTCGTCATATCTGGGCAAGGGAGTTTAATGAATACGGTAAAAAACATTATCACGTGGCCTTACTCTTTAATCGTGAAGCCTATGCTTATCCTGGGAGTTATACCAGCATAGATGGAGAATATACCCACAATCTCGCCATGATGATTATGGAGGCCTGGGTTCGAGCACTGGCGCTAAATGCTGTGAATAATCATCAGCAATATTATCCGCTGGTAGAGTTTCCCGCCAGTTGTTACTACCACTTGAGTAAAAACAATAATGATTATACGGCACAGTTATCAAATGTCACTGACAGGTTAAATTATTTGGCCAAAGACTACAGCAAAGATAACTCTGATAGTCAGCGTAATTTTGGCTGTAGTCAATACTGATTTATTTCTCTACAGGCGAGAGGAGTGTTATGGAGGAGTGCCAGGTTAAGGATGAATAAATGTTTCCTGGTGTCCTGTCTTTCATTTGATCAAAACATCGGTAAACCGTCATGCAGATAAAAAACTGAAGATTGCTCAGTAATAATATAGCCGGAATGGGTTGCGTTTCGAAATTCAAGGATGCGGTGATAAATGGTTTTATAAATTAATTAAGCATGAGTTGTTTCCGAATCACATTTAATCGGGTTGCTTATTGCCGTTGGTACAGAAGTGATGTCGATGGGGGAAATAACGTATATTTTTGTCATGAAAATGCCTTACTTTAATATCGGTTATGACGTAGAATTTTATTCCTAAGAAAGTTAATCCTGCTGGCTCGAAAGCCGCTATCTCGGTAGAGGGCCAGGTTTACATATCTGCTGATGACTGGAAAAACTCATGGGTAGTATGAAAAACATACTAAAAAGATTTTCTACGTAAAAATTGTCTGGCTTCGATTGCTACAGTAGCAATCGAAGCCGAGAATTAATGAAGTGATGGTATTAAAATCGATGTTATTTTAACCTTTTTATCAACCAAGAGACTTGGGTTATCTTCCTTTCATTCGAAATATTTCTGCTTTCGATTGTTGTGAGTTATGTTTGCATTTTTCCGGGATATGCCGGGTGTTCAGAAGCCTGTGATATCCACCGGATAAGGTCGGCCATTAGTGTTAGCTGGAGACTGGACGATAATAATATGGTCAGTGTAATTACACCCGGCAGGCAGAATAAACATGCCATTCGAAAGGTTGAGTGCGACATAAAGGGCACCATTTTTAATAGTCTGAATGACGCTGAAATATCCCTGGCTGATTAACTGGTTCAGAACAGGGGTGAGCTTATGCGTCCGCCTCAACCGGTGTGGTCCAAATTTCTCAAGGTCATTTTTCAGAATGGCAAAACCATTATTTTGTCGTATCCGGTTTATAATCCAGTGGTACAGTTCCCTGACATCCTGCTCAAACTGCCAGCGTTCAGACTGCGGGTAGAATATCTGACTGGCCTGATTTAGATACCAGTCCATAATGGTAATTGCTGACCCCATGGCTCCCTGTGAAACATATTCTGAGGTGTCATCATAAAAATACTGTAACAGAGCGGCTAATCTTAGAATATTGGCACCTGATTTTGAGGCAATGTCTCGAATATGCTCCCATTCATTTCCGGAGGCAATTTTCTTTTCTATTTCAGTTCGATTGTTTTTCCAGGATGTCAGGGCCTGTTCTGACAGTGCTAATGTTTTTTTGGGGGCATATGTATTGTCATTGAAACGGACTTTATTCTGCCTCAATAATTCATTGACTCGGTCATAAAAAATACTCAGCGCCTGCTCTGTGTTGGAAAAATCAGCATGCCCGTTACGGGAGCCAATGGCGCTTTCACACCATGCAAATAAAAATCGAGAAAGGAATCCACTGGCTCTGGCGGTATTGGTATGTTTTTTTAAATATTCATTGAACACATCCGGCTGGGACATCAGGGAAAATGTCAGGAGTGGTTTAATCTGGTAAATCTCTCCGTCCGCCCGGCGAAAATCAAACATTTCACTGTCCCAGGCTTTATTCAGAAGTCCCGGATTGTTTTTCAGATAGCTTTTAAAAAACGTGATGGCTTCGTCAGAAATAAATCCAGCTTCCGGATGTTCACCGAGGCCTTCAACAAGTGCCTTCAGCGACGTGTCTTCATAAATAAAATTCGGGCGAGCTGGGCGCTGTGGTTCGTATTTCGCATGTTTTACAATTTCGCGCTCTTCATCTTCACCAGAATACCCTTTTTTAATGGCCTGCCGCAGATTGCTATTTAAGGCCTGATGTTTTATTTTCCATATGTTGTGTTCACGTCGGTAGGGAATAAGCTTTTCTTCATATTCACGCTTCATTTCAGCGGCGTAAGCATAAAGAGGTTTCATCACCAATTTATTGATGGTCGTTTTGCCTTCTCCCGATTCAGCAATGGTCATAAGGTAAAGTGAACACGGTTCCGGCATATTCGTATGTGGTTGAACGACATCTATCAGTGACTGGCAGGCGAGCGATGTGGCAGCCAGGACAACATTACCGACGAGCTCTACGGGGATGTGCGTAGACTCGTGCAAGGAGCGGATAATATTCTCCAGCACAGTCGGGAACGAAGCTACCGGATACGGTTTTGATATTTTTCCTGCGTGAGAATTCGTTAACACGGGCGTGATTTTCTGGCTGGCTTGGTAAATTTCGGGGGAAAGATTCATTTTTGTATCTCTGTTATCCGGGACGTGGATGCCCGCAGTAATAGAATAAAACAAAATGTCTGACAGATGAATGATATCACGCCAAAAATGGTGTTTGTTTTGATGGGGATTTACATGTTCGTGGGTTCATGATTCGTTGGTGCAGTAACTCGAAGCCAGCCCGAACATACGCTGGAATACCGAGCAATGGTTGAACTGGCGACGCTGACGTGGTGGGAATGGTACAACATTCACAGATAACTGGAACGCCTCGGGCACATCCCGCCAGTTGAAGCTGAAAAAGCGAATTATGCTTCCATCGTAAACGGGGCTATGCCCCCAGAGATCACCGACTAGAAACTCTTCAACATAACCGGTGCTGTTGAGAATCGGGCATGAAGGCAACTACAAAACGGTGAGATGTCGGAATGGCAGGAGAGGCTAGCCTCTCTGCCATTATTCAATCATTTATTCCGTTTCCTTTCAGTGACAAAACTCCCATTGAGAAAACCACGCTGAAGAGTGAACTTGAGTCAACACGCTGTACCGGGCGGCAGAGTGTTGACAAAAGAGTTCAGGTAGATGTTTTCATCACTTTGCTCAGAATCAGTCTGTCCAGGCGCTGCGAAACTTGCGTACAGATAACCTCGACACTCTGATCCTGATGGTACAGGGCATAGTGTAGCGCTTCAGGCGAAATATGCGCTGCGCTGGCTTGCGTGTCGGCTTTCGCTTTTATCGCCCTGGAGAGGGCATAACGTGCCGCGTTTGCCCGCTTCTTATCGTAGTGTTTAAGCGCATCAATTTTTTGATGACACGCTTTCAGTCTCTCCTCTGGTGAAACTGCGGTAACCGGGGCGACCTCTTCTGCAACCGGTGCTGGTGCTGTGGCGGCGACCGGCGGTGCCACCTGAACCGGTAGCTCACGCTTTGTCTGGCACGCCGTCAGGCCTACTGCCGCAATCAACAAAATAACAGTTCTCATGATGACCCTTGTGAGTGTAATGGGGGCAATATTTTACGCGATGCCCCCCGGTTCCAAATGTGTAATAAACGAATAGAACTGCACAGGAAGATTATTTTTAGACAGCGGACAGACGACCAGTTTATTCGCGATAATTGCTGACAATAATCAGCGCTTATTGTCCGGTAGCCTGTATGGTTTGAAATAAAAAATGTTGCTACCGTTTAATTGTCAGCGCGGGAATATCTTGCTGACACGCTTATTTTTAAATGCATAACCCTGAATATCCAGTGTCTCACACACATTTATGGAGTGATTATGGTGTTAAAGAAATCCGCGTTTATTGCTATACCTCTGCTGTTTTCTGCCTCTGCCCTGGCCGATGTTGGCTCCAGATGCTGTCCTTTCAGCGATGAAAGCCTGAAAGAAGATATTCGTCCGCTCGAAGGCTCTCTGGACAAAATTCTCCAGCTGGAAGGAGTCTCTTATACCTGGAAAGAGAATAAAAGCCAGGATGTCGGCTTAATCGCGCAGAATGTGGAAAAGGTCTACCCGGAACTGGTCAAAACGCAAGACGGGAAAAAACAGGTCGACTATCAAAAGCTGGTGGCCCCGCTGATTGAAGCCGTACGCGAGCAGCAGAATGAAATTAAGGCCTTAAAGGCTGATGTTGCACAATGTGCATTGAAAAATAAGTAATGAAACCCTGAGCCCGTCGACATCATGACGGGCTCAGGCAGATCGTTAGCGACGTTTAATCTTCCCGAGCGCGTCAATCAGTTGTGCCTTCTCCAGGTCAGAGAGCTGCTTATCGTCCAGCAACCGGGCCAGCGTGCGGTCCTGCTCTTCACCAAACCCGCCCCCGCTCAGGATTTGACGGCTAATCAGATTCAGGATCGTATTATCCAGTTGCAGAATTTGTGCTCTGACTTCTTTCAGGGGACGGGGCTGCCACGCTTTTTCTGGCTGTAAACGCCAGCGGTCAAGGTAGCGATACTGGATATTTTTACTGACGGCCATCTGCGTCTGGACAAACGCGTCAATACTCTGCGGATCCAGCATGGCGTCACGGGCAGCGCTCTGCGCCTTCAGGAGCACATTTTTTTCTCGTGGGAGATCCTCAACGGGAAGATGGTTCGCCGCCTTATAGCCTGCCACATCCTTCATCACGTCGAACCGTGTATTTAAGGCCTCTGCCAGTTCAGGCAGGGTTGCGGCGTTTACGGACGTGGCCAGAGAAGAGCCACACATTACTATTGATGAAACCACGACAGCGAAATAGCGCACGGTTTTTCTCTCACAAATAATGGTTGGGAATCTATTATGGCAGCCTGTTTTTTACAGGCAATCCTTTATAACGTTAATAAGCGATGACAATTGTAAGCATTTCGGATGATAGGGGAATAAATAATTTATTCCGTTAACTGAACTCGTTAATAGTGGAAAGGTCTTTAAGGTTATTGTCAGATAAACAGATTGAACTTCCTGATAGCATAATAAAGAGCAATTTATACCACACGCAATGTGCGCTATCACGCGCCACTCAATATGACTCTGGAAATAAAATGAAAACGAATATTATTATGCGCAGCCTGTTAATTGCAGGCTTTAGCGCAACAGTCCCTTTTGCCTCTGCTTCTTATAACGGTTTTGATGCCCGCAGCACCGCCATGGGTGGCATCGGCGTGGCGTCGGCACACTTTGGCGTGGCGCCACTGGTGAATCCGGCCCTGCTGGCGACGTCGCGCTCGCAGGACAAAATAAGCCTGATTGCACCGTCCCTCGGCGCGCAGGTCAGCGATCCAGCCAACCTGATTGATGGTTTTGATGATGTCAAATCGGCCTGGGACAGGCTGGAAAGCGCCATTGGCACCGGCAATGAGGCGCAGGCCGCAGGCAAACTGGGGGAGATGGTTGCTGGTCTTTCCGGGGAAAATGCGTACGCGAATGTCGGGCTGGCGATGGTGCTGGCGGTGCCGGATGATTCACTGCCCATCGCGCTATCCGTTAACACCTGGGCGAAGGGCAATGCCCGCGCGCTGGTCAGTCAGAGCGACCTGGAGTACCTCGAAGGGGTTGCCAATGGCTCCATTATACCGGTGAAGGAAGATCTGGATAAGCTGACCTCCCGCGCCGAAGGGATGGCGGCGCTGGTCACTGAATATGGAGTGTCGATTGCCCGTCCGTTTACCGTGGGGGATATTCCTGCAGGGGTTGGCATCACGCCGAAGATCCAGCGTATTGAAACGTGGAACTACAACGTTGCCATCAACAACTATGACAGCTCCGATCTGCGCGATGGCAACTGGCAGCACCAGACTATGAGCGCCAACATCGACGCCGGTCTTTTTGCCTCGCCGACGCCGGGCTGGATGGTGGCGCTTTCCGCGCAAAACCTGTTTGAAAACCGCGTGAAAACCCGAGAGGTGAACGGCTATCAGCCTGCTTTTGTGATCCGTCCACAGCTTACCGCCGGTACCGCCTGGCAAACCGGGCCAGTCACGCTGGGGGCAGATATTGACCTGACGCCGGTCAGCAATTTCCAGTATATCGACAAAAATCAGTACGCGGCCTTTGGCGCGGAATGGCGCACCGCCGACTGGGTGCAGCTGCGGGCGGGCTATCGTCTGGATATGCGCGGCAACGACCGCCGCGTGGTGACGGGCGGTGTCGGGCTTTCCGCTGGTGACGCCATGCAGTTTGACGTAACCGCCATTGCCGGACGCGACCGCACAATTGGCGGTGTTGCGCAATTTACCTTCTACTTCTGACCGAGCCCGGCCGGGTAAGCGCAGCGCACCCGGCAAACATGACGGCTACGTTGTTGAACCCGGGTTTGTAATACAGGAGACGCTATGGAGTGGCGGGTTACCGATGTTGTCGAGTTAGCGGCCGCGCAGCGCTACGCGCTTACCCTGTGTGCTGAGCAGTTAAAGCTGGTGGCGGTCATCGCCTCTTCAGCACCTGTAACTGCGGGCGATAGGCTTTATCCCGTGCGGGATGCGAAATACCTGATTAATAAAGACGAACACAGGGTCGTTAAGGTAATCAGCGCCGCCGCATTTACCCCTTTGCGCTGGAAATCGTTACAGGTGCAATCGGATTTGGACGTTGCAGCGTATTAAATTTCTGCCAATGGCCTTTTCACCGATGAATAAACAGAGAGGAAATCTCGCTTATTCATTTAACAGAAAGGCCATTAATGAAACCGTTATATCAATACTCCCCCCTTCGCAGGGCGATTCTCGTTACGCTGCTGGGTTCCGCCAGCAGCGTTTCTGCCGACACGCTTATCGATAAAGATACGCTGATTGATGAGAAATCCCCGATCAATGAAAGTTATCGCGTAGAAAATGGCGCGACGCTGACCGCCCGTGCCGCGACGGCAGAAAACATGGACGTCGATGCCGGTCATTTAGATATGAATGGCGGAAAGATCGCGCGCTGGCTAAGCGTAGGGAATGGCAGTACCGCAACCATTAATAATGCGACGATTAATTTCGCAGCCCTACAGGGCGATGGCCGTCTCACTAATACGACGGTTGAAACAATGCTCTTAATCGATAATGCGCAACTTAGGGCAACAAACTTTAAGGCGCAGGTGCTTGTTGGATACGGTAGCGATGTTGTAGTTGAAAACGGCTATGTTGTCAGTGGTGATTACCCAAGTGACATGGCGGTTATGCTTAACGATGCTAATGCCACGTTTCGCGGCAGCATCATAAAGGGCACTCAATCCGGCATCTTTATTGAGCAGAATACGCGTGTTAACCTGGAGGGAAGCCACGTCTGGTCTGCCAACGGCCCCGCCTTTTTGGTCAACTTCGGCAAGCAAAATGTTATTCAACTTAACGGCAGCACCGCTGGCACCGATACCGGCGAACTCCTGACCGCCAGAAAGGGTAGTGACGTCTCCCTGTCGCTCAATGCCAGCCAGGCCGCAGGCACTGTCCGTGCGGAAGAGGGGGCCGTGGTTGACGTCGCGCTCAGCAACGGCAGCCATCTCTCCGGCGCGATGACGAACGTCAATGCCCTGTCGCTGGACAACTCCTCCCTCTATGAAATGACGGCTGATTCCGATATTAAATCCCTTTCCATGGCAGGCGGGACGGTGAAATTTGCCGCAGGCGAGGAGTACCGCGCCCTGACGCTTGGCACGCTCTCCGGCAACGGCCATTTTGTGATGAATGTCGATCTCCGCACAGGCGAAGCCGATCTTCTGGATATCACCGACAGCGCCTCCGGGAAACATACCCTGCACGTCGCTGCCAGCGGTCGTGAGGCCGGTCGCGACGCGCTGACCCTGGTGCGCACCGGCGGCGGTGATGCTGAACTTGCCCTGAACGGGGGGCACCTCGACGTGGGAGCCTGGCAGCATACGCTGGTGCGTAACGGGAATCAGTGGGAGCTGGTGCAGGCGCCAGGTTCAACCTCTGCCTCTACCGATGCAATGCTGTCGATGGCTTCCGCGCCACAGTTTATCCACGAGTATGAAATGAACGTTCTGCGCTCGCGTCTTGACGACACCCGCACCCGGCCGCAGTCCAGCATGTGGGGCACTGTGCTGCACAGCCGCAGCGATGTCGACGGTGCCTGGGGTTCCGCCTACCGCCTGGAACAGAACGGCTTGATGCTGGGCGGCGACAAGGTGACTTCTCTGAAGGCAGGGGATCTCACCACCGGGGCCTGGCTGAGCCAGTCAACCGGTCAGGTTAAGCATGCCCGCGGCGGCCAGAGCCGTGTCACCAGCTACGGTGGCGGTCTGTATGCCACGCTGAACTCGGCTAACGGCTGGTACACCAGCGGCTCCGCGCAGATTAACCATTTTGCCAACAAGCTGAGCGCCCGCATGAGCGATGGCGCAACGGCACGTGCCGACTGGAACAGTTGGGGATACGGACTGGGTCTGGAAGCGGGCCGTCACATCGCCCTGAGCGATGCCACGCGTCTGACGCCGTTTGCCGGGCTCGATGGCTGGATGACCCCGTCTGAGCACGTCAAACTGAACAACGGGATGACGGCGGAAACCGGCGACGGACGTTCACTGCAGGCGCAAGCCGGTCTGCGCGTGAGCACGCGTCTGGAGGCCGGTGAGATGCAGGTCATGCCTTATGCGACGGCAGCCCTGCGTCAGGAACTGGTCAAAAACGGCAGTACGCGCATTAACGAAACCTATGACTTTACCAACGACTTCACCGGAACGGGTGGCACATTCACGGGCGGTATCAGCGTGAAAGTGACACCGTCAACCGAGGTCTGGCTGGATGCGAGCTACGCGAAGAGTGAGCATGTTGAGTCGCCAGTGGTGGGGAGTGTCGGCCTGCGCGTCGATTTCTAGGTTGTACCGCAAGCATGACCGGTTCGCCGGTCATGCTCGGGCTTAACCGCGGTTCCGGTAACTCACCGTAACCTGATTACTCAGCACCGTTAACGGGGCGTCAAGACGCCCGCCTGCCGCGGAATAATACTCGAAACGGAAAGGTCCACCTGCCGGCATACCGGCAGGCAGAGGCTGCTCGCCGGAAAAACCGGACAGCGGCAGGCAGCGTGCCGCGCTGCACAGGCGAATGCGAAACCCTGGCGGGGTCAGCCCATGGGTCGCAATTTTCCAGTGTACGCGGGAGGCCACGGCCCCCGCGGGCAGGGGAGAGGGGCTTTGCACCGGTTTGCTCTTCAGCACCTGCTGGCCCCGCGTCATTGTGCCGCCAAAGCTGCTACTGCTCCAGGAGCCGTCCGCCGCCATCACCAGCGGCGAGATCAGAAGCAGTCCAGGCACCCATCGCGTCATCCTTTACCCCCAATCAGATAGGTCATCCGCACGTTGCGCTGGGTATTAATCTCCTGGCTCGAAAGTACCGCCAGCTGCGGGAAGATGCGGCGCAGGTAGCGCGACAGCATCAGGCGCAGGGCCGGGTTCACCAGCAGCACCGGCGGCGCGCCTAAGCCTTCCTGATGCTGCAGCGCCTGTTCGGTCTGCTTCATCAGGTTTTCAGCAATGCCTGGCTCAATCGCGCTGCCGCTCTGGGTCGCCTGAACCAGCAACTGCTCCAGGGAGAGATCCAGACCAATCAGCTGAATATCGTCCTCACCCGGGAACCACTGCTGGGTGATCGCCCTGGAAAGACGCGCCCGCACGCGGGTGGTCAGCTCATCGGCATCGCTCTGGGCGGTAGCAAACTCCGCCAGCGTATCGATGATGGTGCGCATATCGCGGATCGGCACGCGCTCGGCCAGCAGGTTCTGCAGCACCTTGTGCAGCGTGGTCAGGCTGATGACCGCCGGAATGAGATCCTCCACCAGTTTCGGTGAATGTTTGGTGATCTGGTCGAGCAGTTGCTGCGCCTCCTGACGGCCAAACAGCTCCTCGGTATGGGTGGTAATCAGATGGTTGAGGTGCGTTGCCACCACCGAACTCGGGTCAACCACCGTGTAGCCCAGCGTCTGCGCCAGTTCGCGATGCACTTCGTCAATCCACAGGGCCGGCAGGCCAAAAGTCGGCTCGGTGCACGGGGTACCGGGAACTTCGCCCTCTGCGCAGCCAGGGTTGATCGCCATCCAGCGATCCGGCTGCACGTCGCCTGAACCAATGGTGACCCCTTTAAGCAGAATGCGGTAGTGCGTCGGAGCCAGATCCAGGTTGTCACGAATATGCACGGCAGGGGGGAGGAAGCCCATCTGTTGGGCGAACTTCTTGCGAATGCCGCGCACGCGGGTCAGCAGCTGGCCCTGCTGCTCGTGATCCACCATCGGGATCAGGCGATAGCCCACTTCCAGACCCAGGGTATCTTCCATTTGTACGTCAGACCATGTGGCTTCGTGCACCTGCGCCACCTCGGCTTCTGCCGCGTCGGCGTCAGCCTGCGCGCCAGCGGTTTTTTTCGCGTCGCCTTCACGGCCGCGCAGCCACCAGGCGACGCCCAGCAGCGTGGCGGTAAACAGCAGGAAGACGAAGTTCGGCATGCCAGGGATCAACCCCAGCAGACCAATCACGCCCGCCGCCAGCACAATCACGCGCGGAGAGGTGAACAGCTGGCCCACCATCTGCTCGCCCACATCCTGATCGTTGGCCACGCGGGTCACGACCACACCGGCCGCGGTGGAGATCACCAGGCCCGGGATCTGCGCCACCAGGCCATCACCGATGGTCAACAGGGTGTAGGTTTCACCGGCCACGCTGGCGGACATGTCGTGCTGCATCACGCCGATCACCAGACCACCGATAATATTGATCGCCATAATCAGCAGCCCGGCGATGGCATCACCGCGCACAAACTTGCTCGCACCGTCCATCGAGCCGTAGAAGTCCGCCTCCTGCGTCACCTCTTTACGGCGGCGTTTGGCTTCCTCTTCGCCGATCAGGCCAGCATTCAAATCCGCGTCAATCGCCATCTGCTTGCCCGGCATCCCGTCGAGGGAGAAGCGTGCGCCCACTTCCGCAATACGTCCGGCACCCTTGGTGATCACCATAAAGTTAATGATGATCAGGATGATGAACACGATGATACCGATGGCGAAGTTGCCGCCCACCAGGAAGTGGCCGAACGCTTCCACCACCTGACCCGCCGCTTCAGAGCCGGTATGGCCATTCATCAGGATCACGCGCGTGGAGGCGACGTTAAGCGCCAGCCGCAGCAGGGTGGAGAACAGCAGCACCGTCGGGAACGCCGAAAACTCCAGCGTGTTCTGGGTAAACATGGCGACCAGCAGGATCATGATCGACAGCACGATGTTGAAGGTAAACAGCAGATCCAGCACGAAGGTCGGCAGCGGCAGGATCATCATCGCCAGGATGGTCATGATCAGTACCGGCCCGGCCAGCACCTGCCACTGGGTTTCCTTCATGTTGGGTAATCGTAATTTGGTGGCGATATTGGCCATCACTCTCTACTCTCTTGTGCAAAATCCATTCCCGCCGGAACGGGAAGATCTTTAGGTGTCAGCGGACGTAAGCCATAGCCCTTACGCCAGCGCTTCAGGCCATAAACCCAGGCCAGGACTTCCGCCACCGCGCTATAGAGCTCGGCGGGAACCGGTGAGCCGGGGTCACAATGGCGATACAGGGCACGCGCCAGCGGCGGTGCCTCAAGCATGGGAACCCGGTTCTCTTCGGCCAGTTCGCGGATGCGCAGGGCAATCAGCCCGCTACCGCTGGCCACCACCATCGGCGCCCCCATGGCGCCTTCCTGGTACTTCAGGGCCACCGAATAGTGGGTCGGGTTATTCACCACCACGTCGGCGGTGGGAACATCGGTCATCATTCGCTGCTGCGCCATCTGACGCTGCAGCTGGCGGATGCGACTTTTAATCAGCGGGTCGCCTTCCTGATTTTTGAATTCGTCTTTGATTTCCTTCAGGCTCATGCGCAGCTTCTTGAAGTTGCTCCAGAGCTGGTACACCACGTCGAACGCCACCATCGGGATCAGCGATAAGATAATGACCAGCATGCAGCCCATCAGCAGGGCGCTGATATCACCCAGCGCCAGGCGCAGTGGTTCATACATCAGGCTGATAAATTTCCCTTTGTTGAACCACAGGAACAGCCCGCCACCGATGCCCGCCAGCGTCACCTTGAGAATGCTCTTGACCATTTCCGACACCATCTGCGCGGAAAACAGACGCTTGATGCCGCTGATCGGGTTAAGCTTTTTGACGTTGAACTTGAGGGCTTTGGCGCTCATATTCAGGCCGCCAATCAGCGACGGCGTGGCAACGGCGGTAAGAAACAGCCCGCCGACGAACGGCAGCAGGGCCAGAAACGCCATCCCCAGCAGCGATCCGGCGTGATGCAGCATCTGCTGCGGGTCGCTGACCAACAGCCGGTCAAACGTCAGACCGTTATGCAGCAGTTGCTGCAGCTGTTTTGCCAGCCAGCCGCCCGCCACCAGCAGTAACCCCCAGCCTGCCAGCAGCATCAGGAGGCTCGTCAGCTCGCGCGATCGGGGAACCTGTCCCTCCTCGCGCGCTTTTTGCTTTCGGTGGGGTGTGGGGTCTTCGGTTTTTTCGCTGTCGTTTTGTTCTGACATGACATTCGCCCGGCGGGATTAGAAGCCGAGTGACTCCAGCAGATCGTCCACCTGCTCCTGAGACGCCACTATGCCCTCGGCGCGGGTGTCGATCTGCGGACCGTTCTTCAGGTGCGCGTCACCGGTAGCGGCGCTGGCGTCGCGTTCGCTCATGTTTTCCACCAGCACACTGATCAGCTCCTTCTCCACGGTCTCGATAACGTGCATCAGGCTTTGCAGCACCTGGCCGGTGAGATCCTGGAAGTCCTGCGCCATCATGATTTCGGTCAGCTGGCGGTTGGTCTGCTGGGTCTTTTCCGGCACGTCGTGCAGGAAGGCGCGGGTGGCTTTGACCAGTTCGCGGGCATCGTCCAGCGGCTGCGGATTGGCAAACCACGCATCCCAGCGGGCGCTCAGCGCGGTGGCGCTATCGCTCAGCCCTTCCTGCAGCGGGCGCGCCACCTCGACGCTGGTCAGCGCCCGGTCGGCGGCCTGGGAGGTCTTACCCACCACATAGTTCAGGCGGTCGCGGGTGTTCGGAAACGCGTCCGCGACTTCCATAATCGCCTGTTCCAGACCGAGGTTGGCCATGCTGTCGCGCAGCAGACGGGTCAACTGGCCGATGCGAACGAAAATCTCAGTGGCGTTATCCGCCTGCATGTTTAACGGGGAGTTCATAAGGGTTACCCGAGTTTTTCAAAGATTTTGCCGAGCTTCTCTTCCAGCGTGGCAGCGGTGAACGGTTTAACGATGTAACCATTGGCGCCCGCCTGAGCCGCGGCGATGATGTTCTCTTTCTTCGCTTCTGCGGTCACCATCAGGACCGGCAGTTTTGCCATCGCCGCATCGCTGCGGATGGTTTTCAGCAGTTCCAGTCCGTCGATATTCGGCATGTTCCAGTCGCTGACCACGAAATCGAAGTCGCTGGCGCGCAGCTTGTTGAGCGCGTCCTGGCCATCTTCGGCCTCGTCAATGTGCTTGTAGCCCAGATCCTGCAGCAGGTTTCGTACGATGCGTCGCATGGTGGCGAAGTCGTCCACCACCAGAAAACGCAAATTTTTATCCGACATGGGGGGTATCTCCTGAACGTCGTGAGTCGGTATGGGATGATTTATGTTTATGGAAACTGTCCAGTAAGCACTGGCTGATATCGTCGAGGTCGACAACCTTTTTCGCCGCGCCCAGCGCAATCGCTTCCCGCGGCATGCCGAACACCACGCAGGTGGCTTCGCTCTGCGCGAGGGTAAAGGCGCCGGTCTGGCGCAGGTGCAGCAGGCCGCGCGCGCCGTCCGCGCCCATGCCGGTCAGCAGGGCGGCGCTGGCGTGTTTGCTGGCCTGACGCGCCACGGAGTCAAACAGCACATCCACCGACGGACGATGACGGTTCACCGGCGGGGCATCGCTGAGCCTGATCCGGTAGCCGTTGTCCTGGCAGATGACCTCCATATGACGATCGCCTGGGGCAATCAGGGCGGTACCTGGCCGCACCGGCTCGCCATCCTGCGCTTCACGCACGGCAATCTGGCACAGCGAGTCGAGTCGCTGGGCGAAAGAGTGGGTAAAACCGGCAGGCATATGCTGGGCAATCACAATCCCCGGCGTGCTGACCGGCAGCGGCATCAGCACCCGGCGCAGCGCCTCCGTACCGCCCGTGGAGGCACCAATGGCGATGAGGCTCTGCTGACGTACGGGAATACCGGCGAGCACCGGCCTTGCCTCGGATGCGTGCTGGGCCAGCTTCGCGCGGGCCGCGACGCGGATCTTCTCCACCACCAGCTGGCCCCAGCTGTCGATATTCTCTGCACCCCGGTGCTCGGGCTTGGGCAGAAAATCCACCGCGCCGCGCTCAAGCGCGGTCAGGGTGGCTGTCGACCCACGGGTGGTCAGGGAGGAGACCATAATCACCGGCATCGGGCGCAGGCGCATCAGGCGGGAGAGAAACTCCAGCCCGTCCATCCGCGGCATGTCGATATCCAGCGTCAGCACGTCCGGGTTGAGCTGTTTGATCAGCTCGCGGGCGATAAACGCGTCCGGTGCCGTACCGACCATTTCCATATCCGGCTGCTGATTGACCACCGCGCTGAGCATGTTTCGCATCAGCGCGGAATCATCGACCGCCAGCACACGAATCGCCTTCACCGTGTGGCCTCCGTCAGTTCATACACCGACTGCCCCCGCAGGCGCAGCGGAATATGTGCGTGGTTAAAGTGTTCCGAATGGCCGACAAACAGCAGGCCACCCGGCTTAAGCAGACGCGCAAAGCGCTGCAGCAGGCGCTGCTGCGTTGGCGCGTCGAAATAGATCATCACGTTGCGGCAGAAAATGGCGTCGAACGGCCCGGGAACGGACCACTTTTCATCGAGTAAATTCAGCTGCTGATAGTGGATGGCCGACAGCAGTTCCCGTCTGGCTTTCACCCATTCGCTGTTATCGCCTGCGCCCCGCAGAAAGTAGTGGCGCTTCTGCGCCAGCGTCAGGGCGTCCAGATCGCTCAGTCGGTACACGCCCGCTTCCGCTTTTGCCAGCACCTCGGTGTCGATATCCGACGCCCAGATGCGCGGCCCGGCCACCGACGCGCCAAGTTGCTCGTTCAGCGTCATGGCGATAGAGCAGGGCTCTTCCCCCGTTGAGGCGGCGGTACACCAGACGCGATAGCCATTCGCGCGCTGCCGGGCATGTTCCGCGAGGATCGGGAAGTGATAGGCCTCGCGGAAAAAGGAGGTCAGGTTGGTGGTCAGCGCGTTGATAAAGTTCTGCCATTCCGGGTGCTCTGCGTGCGACTCCAGAAGGGCGATATACTCGCTGAACGTGGCCAGTCCCAGCGTGCGCACGCGACGAGAGAGACGATTGAAAATCATCTCTCGCTTTTGCGCGTTGACGACAATGCCGGCGCGCATATAGATTAATTTCCCGACACGCTGTAATTCGCTGTCAGTCAGAGAAAGCGTATTCAGGGATAAGCGTGCAGGCGTGCTGTTAATTTCACTCATAGAATGGGATCAGACCTTACACCGGGGTATTCATTATTTCCTGATACGCGCTGATCATCTTATTTCGCGCCTGCATACCGAAACTGAATGAAATAGAGGATTTCTGCATCGCCAGCATCACGTCATTCAGGGCAATATCGCTACTGCCTGACATCCACTGCTCTGTTTTGCTCTTTGCCTCAACCTGCGTTTTATTTATTTCGTTAATGCTGTTAAATAAAACGTCAGAAAAAGAGGGCGCGTCGCCGCGCGAGGTCTGCAGCCGGTTAGACGGGCCGCTGACCTGCTGCGCCTGGGTCTGAATTTGATCGAGTACGCCACGCATTAATGTCGCTGACATTTTTCAGTTCCTGATAAATGGGATAAAAACCACTGCTTATTGCACATCTTTTAAACGTCGACAGCTTAACACGCGTTTAAAAACCTCAGAAAACCCAATAAGCCGACAGAACTTTGAGCTTATTTATCCTTAAAAAAAACGCCTTTCAGACGATAATGCCCGCCTGAAAAATTCTTATATTTTTGAAATCGTCGACATCACTCTCGCGAATTTCGTGAGCTGACGCGCATCGCTGATGCGTGCTATTTCATACAGGAATACGGCATGAGTGCCACACTAAATGAGTTAACCAACAATCCGGCAGAGCGAATTAAATCGATACTGTCCTCACTTCGCGGCAGCCCGAAGCTTTTGCTGGTGATTTGCGGCGCTGCGGCGCTTTCCGTCATCATCGCGTTAATGTTCTGGGCAAAAGAGCCGGACTACCGGGTGTTGTTCAGCAATATCAGTGATGAAGAGGGGGGCGCGATTGTCGCCCAGCTGTCACAGCTCAATGTGCCTTACCGGATCGATACGCCGGGAGGCGTCATTATGGTGCCGGCATCCCAGGTGCATGAGGTGCGCATGAAGCTGGCCCAGCAGGGGCTGCCGAAGGGCGGCTCGGTGGGCTTTGAGCTGCTCGATCAGGAGAAGTTTGGCGTCAGCCAGTTCACCGAGCAGGTGAACTACCAGCGCGCTCTCGAAGGCGAGCTGGCGCGCACCATCGAAAATCTCGGCCCGATCCAGAGCGCGCGCGTGCATCTGGCCACGCCGAAGCCGTCGATGTTTGTCCGCGAACAGAAAAAACCGACCGCTTCGGTCACCGTTAACCTGCTGCAGGGCCGGACCCTCGATGACAGCCAGGTGGTGGCGATCACCCATCTGATCTCCAGCGCGGTGACCGGGCTGGCCGCAGAGAGCGTGACCATTGTCGACCAGCGCGGCAATCTGCTGACCCAGAGCGGGCTGCGCGGCTTGCAGACGGCGCACCTGAAATACACCAATGAAATTGAGAGCGACTACCAGCAGCGCATTCAGCGCATTCTCGCCCCGCTGGTGGGGGATGAAAACATCCGCGCCCAGGTGACCGCGCAGATGGATTTCACCGAGCAGGAGCAGACCCTGGAGCAGTACCAGCCGAACAGCGACCCGGAAAAAATGACGATCCGCAGCCGTCAGGCCAGCCTTTCGGAGCAGGGCAACCGCCGTGGCGCGAGCGGCGTACCCGGCGCGTTGAGCAACACGCCACCGGCACCGGCCACCGCACCGCTGACCCAGCCGCTTAACACGCCGGCGGATGACAAAAAAGAGAAAACCACCGGCAACAGCGCCAGCCGTGAAACGGCGCAGCCGTACAACAACCGCAGCGATGAGACCACCAACTTTGAGGTGGATCGCACCCTGACCCATACCAAATCGAATGCCGGACGCATTCAGCGTCTGTCGGTCGCGGTGGTGATTAACCACCTGCCGCAGGGTGAAGAGGGCAAGCCGGGCCCGATCGGCGAGGCCGAGCTGGCGCGCATTAACGCCCTGGTGAAAGAGGCCATCGGCTACAACGCCGCGCGCGGTGACAGCGTCAACATTCTGAATTCCGCCTTTAACGGCGTGGTGGAGACACCGGTACCGCCGTTCTGGAAGCAGGATCGCTTCTACGCGCTGCTGATGGCTATCGCCCGTTATCTGGTCATTGCCATTATCGCCTGGGTCATGTGGCGCAAACTGGTGCAGCCGGCCTGGCTCCGCCACCAGGAGACCACGATCCGTCGCCTGGAGATGGAGAAAGAGGCCCGGGAAGAAGAGATTGCCGCGAAAAAACGCGCCGCCGAGAAGCACTCTCGCGAACGTGCGCAGCAGCGGGTGGATACGGAGCTTAACAGTCAGCAGCTGCGTGAGCTGGCAGAGCAGGAGCCGCGCGTTATCGCCCTGGTGATCCGCCAGTGGATGAGTAAGGAGCCAAAACAATGAATGCCTCAGAAAAAAGCGCCATCGTCATGCTGACGCTGGGAGATGTCCTGGCGGCGGAGGTGTTCAAGCACCTTAATGCCCACGAGGTAAAGCAGATCAGTAGCTCGATGGTCAATATGGCCGGGTTCACCCACGATCAGATGGCGAGCGTACTGGAGGAGTTTAAGAAAGACTCCAGCGAATATGCGGCGCTCAGCCTCAACACCAACGACTACCTGCGCAGCGTGCTGGTCAAGGCGCTGGGCGAAGACCGAGCCTCCTCGCTGCTGGAAGATCTGCTGGATACCCACCAGGGCACCAACGGTATCGAAACGCTCAACTTTATGGATCCGCAGGCGGTGTTCGATCTTATCCGCGAAGAGCACCCGCAGATCATCGCCACTATCCTGGTACACCTCAAGCGTAACCAGGCGGCGGACGTGCTGGGCAAATTCGACGATCGCGAACGTAACGACATTATGCTGCGTATCGCTACCTTTGGCGGCGTACAGCCTGCCGCGCTGCAGGAGCTGACGGAAGTGCTGAACAATCTGCTGCACGGTCAGAACCTCAAGCGCAGCAAGATGGGCGGCGTCCGTCCGGCGGCCGAGATCCTCAACCTGATGAAATCCCAGCAGGAGGAGGCTGCCATCGAGGCGGTGCGCGAGTTCGACGGCGAACTGGCGCAGAAGATCATCGACGAGATGTTCCTGTTCGAAAACCTGGTGGATGTGGAAGACAGAAGTATTCAGCGTCTGCTGCAGGAGATCGAGAGCGATACGCTGATTGTGGCACTGAAAGGGGCCGACGAGCCGCTGCGCATGAAGTTCTTCCGCAATATGTCGCGCCGTCAGGCCGAGCTGATGGCCGACGATCTGGCCTCCCGTGGCCCGGTGCGTCTGTCGCAGGTGGAAGCCGAACAGAAGACCATTCTCAACGTGGTGCGTCGCCTGGCCGAGTCTGGCGAGATCCTGATTGGAGGCAGCGACGATGCCTACATTTGATGAACACAACGCCACCGGGTGGCGGGCCTGGCAACCTGAAACCCTGCTGGGCGAGCCGCTGGACACCCCGCTGCCAACGATGGACAACACCCAGTCTGAGGCGCAGCTGAAGGCCGAACTGGCGCGCCTGCGCAAGCAGGCGGAGCAGCAGGGATTTGCTCAGGGGCAGCAGCAGGGCCTGGAAGAGGGGCGCAAGCAGGGCTACGAGGCCGGGCTGAAAGAGGGCCGCGACGCCGGGTTTGCCCAGGGCGTAGAGCAGGCCCGCGTGGAGCAGCAGGCGCTGCTGCGCGAGGCCGAAGTCTGGGTCAGCAACTTTAAGCTGGCGCTGGAGAACCTCGAAGGGCTGGTCCCCGCGCGTCTGGTGCAGCTGTCGCTCACCGCGGTCCAGCAGCTTTACGGCACTGCCCGCGTGACGGACAACCAGGCGCTGAACGCGCAGATTCGCAGCCTGATGCAGCAGGATGCCCTGCTGCACGGCACCATCCAGCTGTATGTCAGCCCGGACGCGTTTGCGCCAGTGCAGGCGGCACTGGGCGAAACGCTTACCGCGATGGGCTGGGAGCTGCACCGCGACGCCAGCCTGGCCGCCGGGGGCTGCCGGATTGTCTCCCCGGACGTTGAGGTGGACGCCAGCATGGAAACCCGCTGGCAGGCGCTCTGCCAGCTGGCACGCGAGGAGCTCTCGCAATGAGCCAGCAGCTAAAAAAGTGGCTCTCCGCCCTCGACCGGGTGGAGGAGAAACTCACGCAGGTGCCCGATTTTCGCCAGTACGGCAAGCTGACGCGCGCCACCGGGCTGGTGATGGAGGCCGTAGGGCTGAAGCTGCCCATCGGTGCCCTGTGCATCGTTGAGCGCCAGACGGAGCAGGGCATTATCCCCGTCGAGAGCGAGGTGGTGGGCTTTAACGGCCAGACGCTGTTTCTGATGCCGCTGGAGCATGTCGACGGCATTCTGCCGGGGGCGCGCATTTACGCCCTGCAAAGCGACAGCCACGCCGGTAAACAGCTTCCCGTTGGCCCGCATCTGCTGGGGCGCGTGCTGGATGCCCAGGGGCGTCCGCTGGATGGCCGTCCCGCGCCGGGAAAACCGGCGGCCGGACTCTTTACCCCGACGCTAAACCCGCTGCACCGCGACCCGATCAAAACCGTGCTTGACGTTGGCGTGCGTGCCATCAACGGCCTGCTGACGGTAGGCCGCGGACAGCGTATGGGTCTGTTCGCCGGTTCCGGCGTCGGCAAAAGCGTGCTGCTCGGCATGATGGCCCGCTTTACCACCGCTGACGTCATCGTGGTGGGGCTGATTGGCGAGCGTGGCCGCGAGGTAAAAGATTTTATTGAGAATATCCTCGGCGAGGAGGGGCTGGCCCGGGCGGTGGTTGTCGCCGCCCCGGCCGACGTCTCGCCGATTTTACGTATGCAGGGCGCCGTCTACGCCACCCGCATCGCGGAGGATTTCCGCGAGCGCGGCCTCAACGTGCTGCTGATCATGGACTCCCTGACCCGCTACGCCATGGCGCAGCGTGAGGTGGCGCTGGCGATTGGCGAACCGCCGGCCACCAAAGGCTATCCGCCGTCGGTCTTTGCCCGCCTGCCTGCCCTGGTTGAGCGCACCGGTAACGGCGTGAAAGGGGGCGGCTCAATCACCGCGTTTTATACGGTGCTGACTGAAGGGGACGACCAGCAGGATCCGATTGCCGACTCCGCGCGCGCGATCCTCGACGGCCACATTGTGCTGTCGCGTCGTCTGGCCGAGGCGGGGCACTACCCGGCTATCGATATCGAAGCCTCGATCAGCCGCGCCATGACCGAGCTGATCCCGCATGCCCAGTACCGCCGGGTGCAGCGTTTCAAACAGCTGCTCTCCGCGTACCAGCGTAACCGCGATCTGGTCAGCGTGGGGGCGTACGTCAAAGGGAGTGACGCGATGCTGGACCAGGCCATCGACAAATACCCGTCGCTGGAGGCGTTCCTCCACCAGGCGATCCATGAGCGCAGCGGCTATGACGACGCCGTTCGCGCCCTGTCCGGGCTCTTCCCGGACATCAAAGACTAATCCGGAGGCGCGATGAAGGTAAAAAACCCGATGACGCTGCTGCGCGATATGGCCGAAGAGACGCTGACGGAGACCACCCGCGCGCTGGGCGGCGCGCAGCAGCAACTTCAGCAGGCGCTCACCCAGCACGAACAGCTGCAGCACTACGAGCAGGAGTACCAGCAGTCCCTGCGTCAGGGGATGATGGGTGGCGGCATGTCGGTGGCGGATCTGGTGAATCATCAGTCGTTTATTTTATCGCTGAAGCAGGTCGTCAAGCAGCAGGAAGGCCACGTTAACGCCTGTGAACAGGCGGTCGACAAGGTGAAGCAGAACTGGGTGCAGAACAAGCAGCGTCTGAACGCCTTTGAAACCCTGATTGCCCGCCGGGAGACGGCGCAGGCGCTGGTTCAAAGCCGACACGAACAGAAGCTGATGGATGAATTTGCCCAGCGTGCCGGACAAAAGAGAGAACGGCTATGAACATTGATATTGCCACCCTGCTGTTGGGCAGCGGGGCACCGGGCAAACCGAAGGCCGGGCTGCTCGCTGACGAGAACTTCAGCCTGGCGCTGGATGACAAGCTGGCCGAGCTGGCGCAGCTTTTCCCGGGCCTTGACCCGCAGATGCTGGCCGCGCTGCCGGAGGCCGCCTTACCCGCCGGATTACTGCCGGGCAAGCTGGCTGACTGCTCGGAACGGGGCGTAGATGGCACAGAAATT
>ERZ1026878.48-NODE-48-length-93884-cov-15.365431_pt1 | contig 93884 bp, 81 predicted proteins | sample MGYA00380169_ERZ1026878 | MGnify/ENA primary metagenome ERZ1026878 (study PRJEB33269, sample SAMEA4719805) | human gut metagenome | biome: human-associated habitat; feature: organic feature; material: feces | place: Cameroon | collected 2013-10 ...
TCTGCGCCCCGATAATGCACTTTCAATGTAAAAATAATTTTGAACACCTACTTAGAATTGCATATATATGTTTTGTAGGAGCAAAATAACAAAACTTTATGCACAAAAGCAAGAAATGAGAAGAAAGAAGTACGACAGACGCAAAGTTTTTCCTTACTTTTCTTTACTTTTGCACGTAAATCACAGCATAAAGCACACACAAGTGAAGTTGCACATTTCATCATCATACGTCAAAGTCTGCCTTTGCACACTGCCGCTGTTACCCATGGTGACAGCGTGCCATGACAATGCCACTAACGATGAGCCCGACAAGGCGCCCGTGCGCCGCACTGTGCTGATATATATGGCTGCACAGAATTCGCTGCATAAAAACGCACAAAGCGACTCGGCGGAGATTATGAACGGCCGTCAGTACATTGCCGACAACGACCGGTTGCTCATGTTTGTTGATGACGAAAGAGCCCCGCGCCTTTACCGCGTGACACGGCGCTGCAAGGAGCCCGTGCTGCTGAGGCGATGGGATAAGGACATTTGCTCTACCGACCCGGAACAACTGCGTGAAGTGCTCTCGATGGTGCGGCACGACTATGAAGCCCAAGAATATGGGTTGGTTATGTGGTCACATGCCACGGGCTGGGTGCCATCAACCAATAGCAACTATAATGTATATAATGTGTGCAGTGCCAAGCGCCCATCGGCATTTGGCATTGACGACGGGCCAGGAGTTATTAACGACCATGGCGCGCAAATGGACATTGACGACATGGCGCAAGCCATGCAGCAAGCCGGCTGGCATAGCAAATACATACTGTTTGACGCCTGCTTGATGCAGAACGTGGAAGTGGCGTACGCCCTGCGGCAAGTGACTGACTATGTGGTGGCCTCGCCCATGTCGATACCATCGGCTGGGGCTTATTACACACATCAGTTACAAAACGGATTGTTTGCCAACGACCCGGGCACTATTGCCCGCACCTACTACGAGGACGTGTCGAACCCCCAAATGGCCAACACCATGTTTGCCGGCATGGGCATAGCCATATCTTGCGTGCGAACCGACTTGCTGCAACCTTTGGCTGATGCGCTCAAAACTGTGTGGGCACGGTATGACGCACGCAACAGGCAAAGCAACAACTGGCCAAACATGACAGGTGTGCTGCCATATCAAGCCTACACAGCCATCTACGGCTACCGGCCACATAATTATGACGCGCAACAGGTGTTGCAACGAATTTTGCCAAAGGAGGACTTTCAGACTATTCAACCTTTGCTGGCCAAAGCTGTGGTGTGCCACTATGCCACAGACCGCATTTATGTGGGGCCTGGCTACAACACTTTTCAAAGCATGCCGCGCGATGCCTCTAACTATTGCTGCATGAGCATGTTTGTGCCACAACAAGTGTACGAGGCAAATGCCAACAGCTGCTCCTATGGCAATCTGAATACGGCCTTTGGCCAAACGGCATGGTACAAGGCTTGTGGCATGAGCAACCTGGGCTGGTAAAGCCACACAACAATTTTTCGTAACAATATCTATATCACCACATGATGCTAAACGAGACTGAAGACTTTGTCGAAGCTATGGAACAGTTTGTGAAGGCGGAACTGCGTGCAAGCATGGAACCCGCCGACTACAACAACGAGGCCATCGAGATTATTGATGCCCGCAATCATCTGTTTCGGAATGTGGGACGGCAAGCTACCGACGAGGAGTTGAACATTTATGCCATTCGCGATTTATGTTGCGTGGACGAGGCAACAATGGAAACCATACCCAACCGTATGAAATTCAAGGCGATTGCCAAAGGTTACTTTGGGTAAAAGGGTAACAGGTTTACGGAATTGACGATTGAACATGAGTAGGTACTCAATGTGGAAACGGCACCTGCTGTTTACGTAAATTATCTTTGAACACCAACTTTTTATATGGAAAACTTACAAACCGCGCAGACAAGTGATGAGGTTTACCACCACAGTCTGCCTATACAAATACGCTTTAACGACGTGGACCGCTATGGGCATGTTAACAACAATGCCTACTTTGCATACTACGACCTTGGCAAAGAAGAGTACCTGCGCAATGTGCTAAAGGTTGACTACCGACGGGCTGATGTGGTTCCGGTCATCGCCAACATCAATGCCGACTTTATATTGCCCATTTTTTATGGCGACAACATTGTGATTGAGACGCGTGTGTCGCACATCGGACATAAAAGCTTTACGCTCAAACAGCGGGCCATCAATCAAAAGACGGGACTCGAGGTGTGCCAATGCAGCACCGTGATGGTGTGTTTCAACCTCAAAACCCAACAATCGGCCGAACTGCCCGAAGCCTACCGCAAGGCCTTTGAAGCCTACGAAAACAGTAGCAAGTAGGTGTTCACCAACTCGTATCAACTAAATTCGAGCACCCGCTTTCTTAAATAGTTTACGTATCATGCAACAATAGTTTACGTATCATGCAACAAATCATATTTTCAAAAGACATTACCACCGAACTTGACCGCCTTTGCAGCGAGAGCGGTGCAGACCGCATATTTTTGCTCACCGACCAAACGACAGAAGAACTTTGCCGTCCGTTGGTACAAAGCTGCAAGGCCGTAGTTGGCGCACAAGGCATTGTGATTGGGGCCACCGATGTGTACAAAACACTCGACACCCTGGCCTCGGTATGGAAGGCGCTTAGCGATGGCAAAGCCTCACGCCGTTCACTGCTGATAAATCTTGGCGGCGGCATGGTGACAGACCTTGGCGGTTTTGCCGCAGCCACGTTCAAACGCGGTATCGACTTTATCAACATTCCTACTACCCTATTGTCGATGGTTGACGCGGCCGTAGGTGGCAAGACTGGCATAAACTTTAATGGATTAAAGAACGAAATCGGTGCGTTTCAAGAAAGTCGTGCCGTTATTATCGACACCGAATTTCTGCGCACACTTGACGAGCAAAATCTGCGTTCGGGCTATGCAGAAATGCTGAAACACGCCTTGCTCGAAAACGAGGCTATGTGGAGCGACCACCTGAAGTTTGACCTTGACGCGCCCGATTATGCCCATCTGCAGCAACTTGTTGAACAAAGCATTCGATGCAAGGAACGTATCGTGACGGAAGACCCACACGAGCATGGCATACGCAAGGCGCTCAATTTGGGACACACCGTAGGTCACGCCTTTGAAAGTTTTGCCCTTGAACAGGAGCGCCCCATTCTGCATGGCTATGCCGTGGCCTATGGTCTGCTGTGCGAACTGTTCCTCAGCGCAGCACATACTGGTTTCCCCACACAGCAAATGCGCCAAACGGTGCAATTCATACGTCAAAACTATGGCATGTTTGCCTTTACATGCGACGATTACGAGCATCTATACGACTTGATGCTACACGACAAGAAGAATGTGAACGGGGTTATCAACTTCACCCTGATGGGCGGCATTGGAGACATCAAACTCAACCAACACCTTACAAAGGAGGACGTATTTGAGAGTTTCGACTTTATGCGCGAAGGATAACTGAGCCTCGACGTTACAAGTTGACAGGTTGACAGGTTAGGTTGACGGGTTGACAGGCAAGTATGCTTTGTGTGATTCACTGTGCTAAATACAGAAATACAAAGTACTTGAAGCCCTGACGAACTTCCCCGTCAACCCGCCAACCTATGACATTTATGCGTAAGAATTAAAAGGTCTGCGATTATGAATATCAAACACTTTATGCCCTACATCATAAAGCATCTCGAACACGTGGTGTCGCTACTCGTTGTTTTTTTGATGCTTGTGGCAACCGCACTATGGTCCGGCAAACTATTCGGCCACGACATTGGCAGCAATGCCAGCCCCGGCAACAATGCCAAGACCACCTTGGTGCGCCCCGACAACGAACAGATGCGCACATTGGGACTGCCAGCCAACAATGAATGCAAACTGACCCAACGTGACAGCGCCTCTTGGACGGTTACCGCCCAAGACGGCACCGACCTCGGCGTTGTGGTGAGCACTGCGCCATACGCACGCCACATAAAGGGCTTTGCCGGCACCACCCCACTCTATCTATACATCAACACTCAGGGACATATTTCGCAGATCGCTGCTGCCGAAAATGCCGAAACACCCGATTTTTTCAAACGCGCCTTTGAAGGCACTGCCCCTCAATGGACGGGAAAATCTGTGGCCGATGCGTCACACGCCAATGTTGATGCCGTAAGCGGTGCCACCTATTCGAGCAAGGCCATCATAGCCAATGTGCAAAACACCCTGGCCGCACGCAGCAAGGCTGAGAGCGCGGCAGCCTCCGTCCCGGCTATTGGTTGGACACGCACCATTATTGTGGCCCTGGTGCTGCTAACCGGCATACTTATCACCTTTAAGTGGCGCGGACACAAATGGCTGCGCATGGTGCAGCTGCTGCTCAACGTAGGCATATTGGGCTTTTGGTGCGGGCAATTTCTGTCACTATCATTGCTTCGCGGTTGGGTGGCAAACGGACTTGAGCCTGTAGCCAGCCTGCCAACACTGCTGGTGCTGGGGGTGGCTGTAATCATGCCATTCATTAAACGGCCGCACCACTACTGCTCATGGGTATGCCCCTACGGCAGTCTGCAAGAGCTGGCAGGCCGACTGCCTTTCCCAAAAGTGCATTGCTCGCCCAAAGTGTATAAAACAATGAGCCGCATACGCATCACCGTTTTTGCCATCATCATGCTGCTGCTCTGGACCGCGTTTTGGGACATTCAGGTGCTCAAATACGAACCATTCAGCGCATTCATGGTAAATTCTGCCGCGCCAATAGTCATGGTGCTCGCCTGCGTGTTTGTAGTAGCAAGTTGCTTTGTGCCAAACGTGTGGTGCAAATGTCTGTGTCCCATGGGTCAATTACTCAACCTGTCCGAAAAATAGCTGCTGCACACACCTGCGGTGCAATGCCACCCTAAACATTAAGAACCCTCTCAACTCCCCCTACAATGAACGACGCATTGAAATACAAAATTGTATCACTTGTACTGGCCATAGGTCTGCTGGCATCACTGATACATCTTGTGGTCTCACAAAAACAGGCCACTCAACCTGAGCACAAACCAGCGGCAGAGATTGTCATGCAAAACATTCTTTCGCGCAAAAGTGTGCGCTCATACACTAATCGCCCTGTCAGCCGTGCACAACTTGACACCCTTGTGCGCGCTGCAATGGCAGCTCCCACAGGCATGGACACCCGTCCATGGAAATTTGTTGTCATCGACGACAAAACCGCCATGCAACAACTTGCAGCCAAACTACCACGTGCCAAAATGCTGGCTGAAGCACAAGCTGCCATTGCCGTGTGCGGCGACATGAGTGTGCTGAGTAAGGACGGAAAGCCCTCGCGCAACTGGATGCTCGACTGCTCGGCAGCTACCGAAAATTTGCTATTGCAAGCCGAAGCCATGGGCCTTGGAGCCGTGTGGACTGCAGGCTATCCCTACCCCGACCGCATGGAGGCCATCAAATCGGCCCTTTCGCTGCCCGATCACATCATTCCGCTAAACCTCATACCCATTGGCTACCCTAAAGGTGAACCACAACCCAAAGACAAATATAATAAGGACAACATTCATTACAACAAATGGTGAACACCCGGCGGGGCAAGTTGACACAGCAAAAGTCTTGCTAACAACGCGCCAATCTGCCACGCTGTTTCCTAAAAAGAACGCATCAACACCAACCTTTCTATGACATCTACATCTGAAAACAAACAACCACAACCAGCACAAGAAAACACCTCAAACAAGGGTGTGACAATCGGTTTTTTATTAGGTCTGCTTGCAGCCGTGTGCTATGGTTTTATTCCCTTCTTTACGCTCCCCATCAAGAGTGGAGCAAAGGCCGATTTCATGGCCGACCCTACAATCTTATTCTACCGCTTTGGCTTTGCCAGCCTCATCGTAGCAGCCATCATGCTGATGCAGCGCAAAAGTTTCAAAGTAAGCCGCGGCGAACTGGTCACACTCATTTACCTTTCGTTCATCAGCGATGGCTCGGCGCTCTTCTTGATTGATGGTTACAATTACATGTCGAGCGGCGTGGCTACCACGCTTCACTTTATGTACCCCGTTGTCACCGCCATTATCATGATGGCCTTTTACAACGAGGCCCGCCGTTTCAGCACCATATTTGCCGTTATCATGGCAGTTGTAGGTGTTGGCATACTGTCGTGGGACCCCACGGGCAACACGTCAATACAAGGCGTCATCATCGTGCTTATTTCGGCCGTGTGCTATGCGCTCTACATCATTCGCGTCAACCGCTCGCGCGCAGCCACCATGGACGGCACGAAACTGGTATTCTACGTCATGTTTATCGGTGCCATCATATTTGGTGCCGAAGCTTTGCGACAGGGCAATTTCAAACCCATCACCACAACCTCGCAATTCACCCACCTTGCCGCCCTCGCCATTATTTGTACCTTCATCACCAACACCTGCCTGGTGTTCAGCGTCAAGCGCATTGGCAGCACCATGGTGGCCGTGCTTGGCGCACTCGAACCGCTGACAGCCGTTGTGATAGGTTGCACCGTGTTTGGCGAACCCATCACATGGCAGGTTCTTGCTGGCATCGCACTCATTATTCCTGCCGTGCTGGTGATTATATGGACCCGACGCAGATAATCAAATTCTCGTACAAACAACACCCTGTTAACGGGTTAACAAGTAAGTATGCTATTTTATTATGCTAAAGTTTGAATGGTGAGAAGCTTAAAAAGCTTGGCAAACTTGCCTGTTAACCCGTCAACTTGTTTAGGGTGGTTCTAATAATTCTGAAATAGGGATTTGTGCGCTATCGGAAGTGTATTTTTGAAAGTTTGTGAGGGAGCATAGCGGGCTATGTGACCGAACAAACTTTCAAAAAGACACTTTCGAGAGCGTGCAAATCACATTTCAGAATAGCAGAACTCTAAAAACAGAATTTTTAGAACCACCCTTTACTAATTCCGTCAACGCATCTATTATGGAAGAAAAAATAAGACAAGACCTTTACCAATACTTGCTAAGCCGTGGCAAAATAGACGAGCGCATGCCCGAATGCCCCGATTTGGAGGACAAGTGGCCCGAACTGGCACAAGCCTATTTGCCCGACGGCATACGTGAGTTCAATGCCTACCCCACCGTGTCATTGGGTTGGATGATGTTTATCGGCATGGCGATGGCCACCTATTGGGACAAAGATTGGGAGCGCTATGGTCAAACGCCCAACATATACGAGCAAATGCGCAACCAACGCGGTTTTGATTGCTTGGACGAATACATTCTCGAGGACGTGCTGCACATGAAGGGCGATGGCCTCAAGCAGCTTAACGACCTTGTGGCTGAGTGTGCCTCGCGCACCAACAACGCGCTCATTCATGCCCACCTTGAGCCAGGTACACCCGAAGCCTTCAAAGCCTATGTGGCTTGCTTGCACCAACTCTACCTGATGGGCATGGCGGTACAGCTCAAACGCTTGGGCTACCACATGGAACTGACGGACTAAAAACGTGCAGGGCACACACCCCTATAACCGTCACCTCATGCCTGTTGTCTGTGGGTGCAAACTCAAAAACACTCCCGCAAGGTTGGGTGTTCAAAATAGACTTTTTAGAGATAACGTTTTGGGGAAAGTCGCCTGAAACGCACTGCAAAAATGCAAGCACTAATGGGGGCGACGCGTCCCGAGGCTGCTGAAAAATGCCCGACGCGAGACGCGTCGCCCCCATTAGAGCGCAATTCCCTGGCATAACAGTTCTTCCCATGGCTTCAAATCCGCTTTTTAACCTGTCAATCTGATAGAAAACGCAAGCACTAATGGGGGCGACGCGTCTCGCGTCGGGGCATTTTTCAGCAGCCTCAAATACGGTTTGCTCACGGACACAAGCCCTTTTTCCGCCGGGTCGTGCCGTTGCACTTCGGGCGTTCGGTCAAGCACATTATAGCGTATGTCGTACAGTTCGTCCATCAGGGTAATGGTTTGCTCCGTCAGACCGCAGTTCGTGGTGTTGCCAGTTGTTTGCGGTGCGCAGTCAGTGTCGTTGCCCATGCTTTTTTGCGGCTGGGGTGTTTCAGCGTTTTTAGTTTGTGGTTCCGGGTTATGCGCGATAGCGTCGATCAATTTGTCAACACCACGTTTCACAATGGCATCAGCATAGCGCAGCATTCTGTTAAGCATTCGTTTCATGATCATACAATTTGGTTTGATATAAAAGTAAAGTGCTGCAAAGGTAACACCAAGACATTGCACCCATCAAAAAAAGTGTACAATTTGTACACAAATATTTGCTCCCTCCCCGTCTGCCTACATGTAAAAGAGTGCGTGTGTTTTTACTGCCATCTTACACTTTTTATGCGTAACAAGTTGATATACAGATGTTTCAAGAGTGTAAGATAAGTTCAAAGTATCTTACACTCTCCTGCATACATCTTACACATCACACCCCGCTGCTACGCAACCAGTTTTGTCGTATGCGGTGGGTTATACGCCATAGGGACGTAGATGAATCTGTCGGAGCAACAGACTTTTCTACTCCCCTATGCCGTGATATCGTCCTCCCGTGCTTGTGTCGTGTGGCAGTGTGTGGGTTGTGTAGGTTGCGTGTAGGTGACATTGGTAGCATCTTACACTAAACAAAGTGCTGATAGTCAATGAGTTGCAACATGTTAGTGTAAGATGTAAGATACTCGGCATGTAAAGTTTTTGTAGTATAGTAAAGGCCCCGCTACCACTAAACGCAAGCACAAAACGCTAACACAAAACTCAAGCACTAATGGTGGCGACGCGTCCCGCGTCGGGCATAAAAGCAAAGGCTAATACACTAAACACAAAGGTTAAACACTAATTACATGTCTGCCTGTGAACCTTTGCTTTTATGCCCGACGCGGGACGCGTCGCCCCCATTAGTGCTTGCGTTTTGTGCTTGCGTTTAGAGGTAGCATTTAGTGCTTGCGTTTTTTGAGACTTTGTCAATGCGTCACCCAATCAAATAACGCATTGACGAAGTTTGGAGAGAGCACTTAGGTTGAATATTCTACAAAGTACAAAACTCCCCGCTGCCTGACCTTGCTTAACAAGATCACACAGCGGGAAGTTTTACTTTAAGTTGGTATACTGTATGGCCCTATTTAGCCAACGTACAGCATAAAGAGATTTTTAGTTGTTCTCAGGACGGAGCTTGCGCACGGTTTCACCAGCACGCCACATTTCGCTTTCGTGGAGCGCCTTGAGTTCCTGTTCAAGTCCTGCACGGTAATCGGGCTTAGAGTTGGCGTCGATTGAAATTTGAGCCTCGTTGCCACTTGCCACGCTCTGGTAGAGTTTTTCCATCACAGGCTTGATGGCATCGTGGAAGGGAGTCATCCAATCCAAAGCACCACGCTGGGCCGTTGTTGAGCAGTTGGCATACATCCAGTCCATACCATTCTTGCCCACCATGGGGAGGAGTGACTGGGTGAACTCTTCGATAGTCTCGTTAAAAGCCTCAGAGGGGGTGTGTCCGTGTTCGCGGAGAGTTTCGTATTGAGCCAAGAAAAGTCCCTGGATAGCACCCATCAAAGAGCCACGCTCACCAGTAAGGTCGCTGGTAGCCTCGCGCTTGAAGTCGGTCTTGAACATGTAGCCCGAACCTATGCCCACACCAAAGGCAAGCACTTTTTCGGTAGCATGGCCTGAAGCGTCCTGATATACAGCGTATGATGAGTTAAGGCCACGACCCTCGAGGAACATGGTGCGGAGTGATGTGCCCGACCCCTTAGGAGCTACCATGATGACATCAATGTCTGCGGGAGGCACTACACCGGTGCGGTCGTTCCAGGTGATGGCAAAACCATGCGAGAAGTAGAGTGTCTTGCCCGGAGTGAGGTGCTTCTTGATAGAAGGCCAAAGCTGCATCTGTGCGGCATCTGAAAGCAACATGCAAACGATTGTACCCTTTTCGGCAGCCTCCTCAAGCGAGAAGAGTGTTTCGCCTGGCACCCAACCATCGGCCACAGCCTTTTCGAATGTCTTACCCTGACGCTGGCCTACAATCACGTTGAAACCATTATCGCGCAGGTTGCAAGCCTGACCAGGACCTTGTACACCATAGCCGAGCACGGCAATGGTCTCGTTTTTCAATACTTCACGTGCCTTTTCCAAGGGAAACTCTTCGCGGGTGATTACTTCTTCTACAACTCCGCCAAAATTCAATTGTGCCATAATATTTAAGTTTTTGTGTAGGTTGCGGCAACCGTTTGCACAATCAGCTGCACATTACCTATAAGGTTATAATATAAATGTCTATAAATCAATTATCTATCGTGCTAACAGCCTCGTCAGAAACCCGTATTGGCCTGTTGCGCACGTTTCTCCTCCTCACGCAGTTCAAGGAATTCGTTAAGTTCCTCGCGGCGGCTCTTGGTTACAGCCACCACGCCCGAACTTACATACTGCAATATGCAGCCATATCCCTTCAGCTTGTGATAGAGTTCGAGAGTTTCCTCAGGCAGCCCCTCTTTCGACACGATGGCATAGGTTGAGTTTACCTCCACTATTTTGCCATCATACTGGCGAATGGCCTTTGATATGTTGCGGTTTTCAATCAAACGCGCCGTGGCTATTTTGTAAAGGGCCTGATCCATCACATATATTTCGTCGTTTGTAAAATACTGCGCCTGGATTACGTCGATTTTCTTTTCAAGCTGCTTTACCAATGTCTGCACCGTGTGCTCGTCGGTATAGCAAGTTATCGTGTAGCGGTGCACATGTTCAATGCCCGATGCCGACACGTTAAGACTTTCAATATTGAGTTGTCGGCGTGTGAACACATTGGTCACGAGGTTCAGCACACCGGCCAAATTCTCAGAGAACACGATAATCGTGTAAAGCGTAGTGTCCTTTTTATCTTCGTTCATACAATAAGCAGGTGTTCAAAATTATTTTATACAATCAGCAGGTGTCATTTTCACATTGAAAGCACATTATCAAGACGCACTTTCAAAGTAAAAATAATATTGAGCACCTACTTAGTCGTTTTTATTAAGTTTCACGCCTCAAGCATCATATCATCTACGTCGTGTCCCGGACAGCACATGGGCAGCACATTGTCCTCTTCAAGCACTGCGGCTTGCAGCAAGAAGGGGCCGGGGGTGGCAAGCATTTCGTTGATAGCCTCATCAAGCTTGCTTCGGTCGGTGACGGTCAGTGCCGGTATGTCGTAAGCCTCTGCTATCTTCTCGTAGTCGGGATTCATCATGGGTGTGAACGAATAGCGGTGGCGGAAGAACAGCTGCTGCCACTGTCGCACATTGCCCAAGAAATTGTTGTTGAGCAATATGATTTTAACCGGAGCATGCTGCTCCATGATGGTGCCAAACTCTTCGATGGTCATTTGCAATCCGCCATCGCCAAGGAACAAGCACACAGTGCGGTCGGGCGCGCCGAATGTGGCACCAATGGCAGCCGGCAATCCATATCCCATGGTGCCCATACCGCCCGAGGTTATGATGCTGCGCTTTTCGGTAAAACGGAAATAGCGTGCCGCCATCATTTGGTTCTGTCCTACATCGGTTACCAACACCGCCTTGTCCTGACTGAGTTCGGTTACGCGACGCACTACCTCGCCCATGCGCAATGGGCCATCGGCTGGATGAATTTGCGGTTCTATAACCACCTCGTGCTCTTTAGAGTCCCATTGCCGGAAACTCTCACGCCATTCGGTATGCGCTTTCTGCTCGAGCAAGGCTGTAACAGCCGGAAGCGTCTCTTTACAGTCGCCCAATACAGCCACATCAACCGTCACATTCTTGTTTATTTCTGAGGGGTCGATGTCGAAATGTATCTTGCGTGCCTGTTTGGCATAGGTGTCTAACTTGCCTGTAATACGGTCGTCAAAACGCATGCCGACGGCTATGAGCAAGTCGCACTCTTGTGTCTTTTTGTTTGCACCCAGCGAACCATGCATGCCAAGCATGCCCACATTCAACGGGTGATTGGTTGGCAAGGCCGACAAACCTAACAGCGTGCAGCCTGCGGGCAAACCTGCCTTCTCGATAAATGCACGGAGTTCCTCGCCAGCATTACCCAGTTCGACACCCTGCCCTACCAACACGAGCGGACGCTTAGCCTCGTTAATCAAGGCTGCAGCCTCGGCAAGGCTCTGCTTGTCTGTTGGCGGCACGGGCACGTAGCTGCGTATAAAGTCTATGGTGCCTGGCAAATAGTCGGCCTTTTCGATTTGTGCATTCTTGGCAAAGTCAAGCACCACAGGCCCTGGACGTCCGCTTGCTGCAATGTAAAAGGCACGGTGTACAGCCCATGCCACATCCTTGGCCGAGCGAATTTGATAGGCCCATTTGCTAATAGGCTGGGTGATGTCTACCACGTCACACTCCTGAAAGGCATCTGTGCCAAGCATCTGTGCACCCACCTGTCCGGTGATGACCACCATGGGCGTACTGTCCATCATGGCATCGGCAATGCCTGTTATCGTATTAGTGGCACCAGGGCCACTTGTCACGAGGCACACCCCCGTGCGCCCGCTCACACGGGCATAGCCCTCGGCTGCATGGGCGGCAGCCTGTTCGTGGCGCACCAATATGTGATTTAAGCGGTCGCGATAATCATACAAGGCATCGTACACGGGCATGATAGCACCGCCCGGATAACCAAACAATGTAGTAACCCCCTCATCGAGGAGGGCACGCATCAGTATTTCAGCACCGCTAATTTGTGTATTCTTGTTTTCGGTCATAGTTGTCTGTTAAGGTAGTTCGCTTAATGGTCGTAGCGTGAGGCAAGTATGCCTTCGCCCCCATCAGCCTACATTTCTTACGTTAGGAGGTAACGTCGTTGGTGTTCAATATTATTTTGAACATCCTCTTATATTTATATTTCGCGCACACCGCCCTTGTCGGCACTGCTCACCATGCTGGCATAAGCCCTCAAGGCCTTGCTCACCGTACGTTTGCGTTGCAAGGGGCGCATGGGACGTGCAGCCAGTTCCTCATCGCTGAGGTGAACTGATATGCTGCGCGATGGAATGTCTATCTCAATGATGTCGCCATCAATTATCTTACCAATAGCACCGCCTGCTGCGGCCTCGGGGGATATGTGGCCAATGCTCAAGCCTGACGTGCCGCCTGAAAAACGGCCATCGGTTATCAGCGCACAAGCCTTGCCCAAATGGCGGCTCTTGATGTACGACGTGGGGTAGAGCATCTCCTGCATACCCGGGCCGCCCTTTGGCCCCTCGTGGGTTATAACTACTACATCGCCTGCCTGCACCTTGCCGCCAAGTATGCCCTTGCAAGCCTCGTCCTGCGAGTCGAACACACGAGCTGGCCCTTCAAAGTGCCACAAGCTCTCGTCCACACCGGCGGTTTTCACCACACAACCATCGAGCGCTATGTTGCCAAACAACACGGCCAGTCCGCCGTCTTTTGTATAGGCATGTTCCATGTCGCGAATGCAACCTGTGGCACGGTCGGCATCAAGCGACGGCCATTGACGGTTCTGCACACCCATCTTGGTGGCAAACTTGCCGCCAGGCGCACTACCATATATGCGTGCAGCCTCGGCATCAACCTCGGGACCTGTTATGCTGTAATGTTTAACGTCCTCGCCCAATGTGGCGCCATTGACACGATGTGCTGTCAAGTCGAGCAAATCGCCCTTGGCCAATTCGCCCAATATGCCAAGCACACCACCAGCGCGGTTACACTCCTGCACAGAGTAGCGCTGCGTGTTGGGCGACAATTTACAAAGGCATGGCACATGACGGCTCAACTGGTCAATGTCCTGCATTTTGAAGTCGACACCGGCTTCATTGGCCACAGCCAACAAGTGGAGCACGGTGTTGGTAGAGCCGCCCATGGCTATATCCAATGTCATGGCATTAAGAAAAGCCTGACGGGTGGCTATTGAGCGCGGCAGCACCGAGGTGTCTCCCTCACCATAATATTTCATAGCATTGCTCACGATGAGCTTGGCTGCATCTTCAAACAAGCGGCGGCGGTTAACGTGTGTGGCCACTATGGTGCCATTGCCAGGCAACGACAAGCCAAGCGCTTCTGTCAAGCAGTTCATTGAGTTGGCTGTAAACATACCCGAGCAACTACCGCAACCAGGACAAGCACGCTGTTCGATTTGTGCCAATTCATCATCGCTCACCGAGGTGTCAGCTCCCTTCACCATGGCAGTGATAAGGTCGACATTCTGCCCCTGATAGCGGCCGGCCTCCATGGGGCCACCACTCACAAACACGGTTGGTATATTCAAGCGCATGGCCGCCATCAGCATGCCCGGTGTTATTTTGTCGCAGTTTGATATGCACACCAGCGCATCGGCCTTGTGTGCCTGCACCATATATTCTACAGAGTCGGCAATAATGTCGCGCGAGGGCAACGAGTACAGCATGCCATCGTGACCCATGGCTATGCCATCGTCAATGGCTATGGTGTTGAACTCTGCAGCATAGCAACCAAGTTTTTCAATCTCTTGCTTTACGAGCTGCCCGGCCTCGTGCAGATGGGTGTGGCCTGGTACAAACTGGGTGAACGAGTTGGCTATGGCAATAATAGGCTTGCCAAAATGCTCACGCTTCATGCCCGTAGCTATCCACAAGGCACGTGCGCCCGCCATTCTTCGTCCTTCGGTGCTGAATGCACTGCGCAACTGTATTTTCATAACTCTTTCAGGATATTTATTAGCTTTGTTGCATAACACACATTATCATGCAGAAGCTTTACAGTTTACTACTCTTGTTGTTATTTTATTTTGCAAATGTAACCAATAATACGATACAACAATACAAAATGTAAGAAAAAGTTCGGAAAAATGCCAAGAAAAACCGATTGTGCGCCACAGACATGCACATTTATGCAACATTACGTGCACTTTACCGCCCCCGCGCCATCTCCCCCCCCACACACACGGACTTTGCACGGGCTTCATGTGCCACATACCTGAGTTTTGTCACACATCTGCCGCATTTATGTCTAAAATTGATTAGCAAATCTCACAACAGAGCACAAGTAAGAACCTGCTTTAGCGCTTTATACCATTTTATTTACGTAATTTTGCCACACTGTTAAGTCCTTAACGAATTGATGAGGCGGACAGAGTGACGAGTTATTTAACACCGTTTGTTGAAATTCCATTCACACACTGCTCGATATGCGCAGAACGCACTTGCCACGCCCGTCAAACCATCAACACACAAACTTATTTAGAACAACGCCCCCTATCATATATATGCAAATCAAACACATAGGCACAATGCTTGCCATAGCAGCTACTACCCTGCCGCAGGTCTCTGCACAAAATGCACTGCAGCGCGCAGGTCAACACGTTACTTACACGGCCGAAGCACAAGCAAGCTATTCGCATAACAAAACACCCTTGTGGCTCACAGCCAACAAATACGGCATGTCGTCGGTAGACACCAAGAACGGCTATTTGCGCATGGCCATCGAACGCCAGGCTGATGCTGACTCGGCCTGCCATTGGCGCTTTGGCTATGGGGCCGACATAGCAGTTGGCGCGCACTATCCGAGCAGCGGTTTCGTTCAACAGCTCTATGCCGACATCGATTGTCGGCTGGTGCGCCTCACCATAGGTGCCAAGCAGCACCCCATGCAACTTAAAGACAATGAACTGAGTAGCGGATCGCAAGCGCTGGGCATCAATGCACACCCTGTGCCTGCCGTGCGCCTGTCCTTGCCACGCTACTGGAATATTTCTGGACGTGGAAATTGGTTGGGCATACGCGGCCACATCTCGTATGGACTGATGACCGACGACAATTTTATGCAGGACTATCTCAGAGGCACCAAGAATCGTTATGCCACACGGGTATTGCTGCACACAAAGGCATTCTATTTGCGAGCTGGAAATGCCCAAAAGTTTCCCATCACCTACGAAGGCGGACTTGAATGGGCCACCCAATTTGGCGGCACAATATACAACGCAAGGCAAACCCCCATTAAGGCGGGACACCATCTGAAGGACTTTTTCACCGTACTTTATGGCGGCGGAGCCGATGTCACCGATGGTGTTTATAGCAACGCCCTTGGCAACACATTAGGCAGTTGGGTGTACCGCCTCAACTACCACGGACACGGCTGGGGGCTCAGCCTTTACTACGACCATTACTTTGAAGACCACTCGCAGATGTTCTACAATTATGGCTGGCGCGACGGCATGTGGGGACTTGAGGCACACTTGCCCAAAAATCCCATACTTGGAAAATTCGTGTACGAATACATCAAGACCACCGACCAAAGTGGCCCCATCTACCACGACCATACACCCGAAATTCCCGACCAAGTGAGCGGTAGTGACAACTACTACAACCACGGGCTGTACACGGGCTGGCAACATTGGGGCATGGCCATTGGCAACCCGCTCTACGTAAGCCCGCTTTACAAGGGCACACGAAATTTGAGCTTTATTGGCACACGTTTCAAGGCGCACCATCTGGGCTTTAGCGGCGACCCACTCCCCTGCCTGCACTACCGCATCATGATTACCCACGAACGCAACTTGGGCAATTGCAGCAGCGATTGGACCGAGGCACGCACACTGAACAGTCTGCTGCTCGAGGCTGCATGGTCGCCCCAGCGCCTCGGACGCATCAACACCAGTGGCTGGACCGCCAAACTGGCTTTCGGACTTGACCGTGGCAGCCTGATTGGCCACAACACCGGTGCACAACTCACCATCACAAAGAACGGATTGATTACAAAATAGCCTCATGCACTTACACACATTATTATATAACAAATGCAGCACATTTGCCATCACAGCGATTGGCCTGCTGCTCGCCACAGCCTGCTCGCACGTGAGCCGTAATGGGCTGATTGACGGAAGATGGCGCCTACACGAAATTCACAGCAAAGTCACACCAACAGACGCCTACTATACGGCACAGAAGAAGTATGTGCTTAATGACCGCATATACTGGTCTTTTCAGCTCGATTTGCTACAAATAACCTCTGCCCTGGCACATAACGGGCAGACTAACAAAACTTTTGCCCGCTTTAACTATGAGGGCGACAAATTGGCTGTGTATAGCCCCTATGCCCACCTTTACGATCATGATATTCCCATTACCGACCCCAACATTTCATTAGAAAGCGTAGGCATCAGAGGCCACGAGGCCAATTTCCGCATTGTGCGCATCAATTCAAGCTCGCTCATTCTGTGCTCAGACATGGACAGTTTGGTTTTCAGAAAATTGCACTAAACGCGATTAAAGACATTGGTTGCCCGTTACATCTTGCTTCTCAACACAAAGAATATCAAGAAAAAAACATTACCTTTGCAAATATAATATACAAGGAAATACTTATGGCAAGATTCATCAACCCTTTCACTGATATCGGTTTCAAGAGAATCTTCGGACAAGAGATATCCAAACCTCTGATTATTGATTTTCTGAACAGTCTGCTACTCGGCAAGGAACACATCACAAGCATCACATTCCTTGACAAGGAGCAGCCGGCCCTATTTGAAGATGACCGATCGCTCATATACGACATATACTGCGAAACCGACAAGAATGAGAATATCATTGTCGAAATGCAGAACAAGTCTCAGCCTTATTTCAAAAACCGGAGCATATATTATGCCTCCGAAGCCATTGCAAGGCAAGGCGAGAAAGGGGCTGACTGGAAATACAATATAGATGCTGTGTATCTTGTTGCTTTCTTGAATTTCTGTCCGATGGATTTTAAGAAGGAGTTCAGAACCGATGTGGGACTGACAAACTTAAAAAACAATGAAATCTTCTCAGACAAAATTAGAATGACATTTATGCAGTTGCCTTTATTCAAGATGGAGGCAAATGAGTGTGAAACAAACTTTGATAAATGGATTTACGTTCTGAAAAACATGGAAACATTAACAAGATTGCCATGGGCTGCAAAAAGCGCCGTGTTCAAAAAACTGGAGCAAATTGCCGACGTTGCTTCTCTTTCAAGACAAGAGCGTATGAAATATGATGTGGGATTGAGAAAATACCGCGATACACTATCAGTGCTTGAAGGTGCTAAATTAGACGGGCTGGCAGAAGGCAGAGCACAAGGTATAGCCGAAGGTAGAGCTGAAGGTATAGCAGAAGGCAGAGCAGAAGGCGCACAAAAGGAAAAGATTGAAACAGCAAAAAGACTTTTGGCTATTGGTGCAGACACCAATACCATAGCAATTGCTACCGGATTAACCACAAACGAAGTTGAAAGTCTGATAGGAAATTAAACGTCCTAATCTGCTGTCAGAACTTTGCGCAGCATAGATAACTAAATACAATTACTGTTTCTACTATTTGGCTGCTGAACCCACAATAGCCCCTGGGAGTTTTAACACAACCCCCAGGGGCTATTTTCATGAAAGCGCAGGCCGTAGTTCAACAAGTCGTGGTACATCAGCATCGAGGTGCTCAAAAACCACATGGCGCGCATCATGGGCGACGAGTTCAGCGGTGCCTTCGACACGCTGACGGAGCGAGAGAGGGGGTGACCATTGGGCACTTTAAGCCCCCAGTTTGTTGCGCGGTAGTGATTAAAGCCATATCTTTGCAAAAAGAATATAAACACATTATATACACACTACGCAGCATGTTCATCATTTTCTGGTTATTAGTTGCATTCATTATATGTTTCTTTCTCTGCGCTTTCGTGATAGGTATCATTAAAGGTATTGAAATGACGCCCGATGAGTGGCGTGACTTTGTGGAGGACTACCGACGGGAGAAAAAGCAAAGGAAGGAGAGCAAACGACTATATAGGAGCATTGAAAGCCGAGCCTATGAGAAATACCCCGGGCCGCACAACTACTCAAAAAGGGAAGCCTACATCAAAAAGCACATCTAACCGTGCCGCGTGTCTTTTAACACCCCATCAAGCCGTGTTACTTTTGGAACATCACACACCAAAAGTAACACGCTTTTTTTATGAATAACAACGACATCAAGACCGTAACCCTCACCATCAACTCGGAGCAGGCACAACGCAAGCTCGACGACATCAACCGCTGGCTGGAGCAGGCACGCCTCAAGCGGCAAGATGCCTTTGACCGCGGCGACGACAAGGCGCTGCAAGCATACACCAACAATACAACAGACTAAGGCTGAATACGTAGCAGACGATTAGCACACGAATTATAAAAGCGACAACTACACATCAACACCTTCAATGCGTAAGAGAAAACGTTTTGTACTAACCCCTGCAGCAAATCCCGTCAGCGTGCCGTCCAATCCGATAACACGATGACACGGCACTATAATACAAATGGAATTAGCTCCAATGGCCTGTGCTACTGCACGCACGCCATTGGAGCAACCCGCTGCACGCGCCACATCTGTATATGAGGTAGTCTGACCATACGGAGTGGCAAGCAGCGCGTTCCACACACGTTGCTGAAATGGTGTGCCGGCCATGGCCAAAGGCAAATTAAACTGTACAAGGGCACCCGCAAACCAAGCGTCAAGCTCTTTGGCTGTTGCTTGAAGCAACGGGGTGCTTCCACAAACATAACGCGCATTAAAAAAGTGCTGTATGCGCTGGTCGTTACGCCGACGATGCTTACCATTAGCCCAATCACACAAGCATAACTTGCCTGCATAATCGCCAAGTACCATCTCACCACATGGCGAATGATACGGCTGCGTAAATATTTGCGCTGCACTTTTCATTGGACACGTTTTTCAAAATGCTGAAAATCTTTGCGATGCTTCCATGCGCCACCCCATACAAAGCCATGCTGACGGAACAAACGATAACATAGGTCATCGATCGTTATCTTATACTTAAAACTACGCTGCCTGTTGGCATAGGGCCGTCCCTTAGCCGGACTTACCACCAGGGTGCCATCCTTACGGTGCCACACATATGGGTTATAAAGCGGATTAACATCGACCGCTCGCCCCCAGCTATGGTTTGACAGTTTTGACGAGCCTGCCACACGGCGGTAATTGAAGCAGGCCGTATTGTTGGCCGACATAGACCGCTCATCGTCGGCTCCATAATTGTCAATCAGCACCATGCGTTCTATAGGATAGTGCGCTTCATACAACTGTTTGAAAATAGAAACTAAATCATTTGCCACAGACTGATGACAAACCATTTCACCAATTTGCGGCTTGCCATTGCCGTTATAATGCAACAAACGCAGGTAGCGCAAACTCGGCAATGGAATGGGGCAGTCAGCCTTATACGATAACCCCGACATACGCTTGGCCACCATGCTGTCAACCGCACACGCCTCAAAGCATTTCTGCAAACCATAGGCCTGCACTGCCGCCTCACTTACCTCGCAGCCAGCACGCCATTGGCGCAGCAGTTTTATTTGACTTTCTATTGACAAATCACACGGAGTGCGAACAATTACTTTTGCAACACGACAAGTCTCCTCGCCAGACTTATTTGTTTGTTTACACGCCATGGCCGAGAGGGCTGTGGCAAGCAGACACGCACCTGTAAAAAAGCCACACGCACGACACATTTGTATATAGGTGTTCATCTTTCTTTTCTGCATAATATCACCTGTCATATTCCTTACACCGCTACACTTTTCTCCGAACACGTAAGCAGTACCCAACAGGTCACATACCCATTATTTATTTGATGGTACAAACGATTCATAAGTGCCATTGCTGTAAAACACACGTATCTCTTTTATTTTACGCTCATCTTTGTCAATATTTATGCCCATTGTAGTCATATTGCCATTACCGCGAGAGGGGATACGCTGCTCGCGACGATGAGAAACGATACCCGCACGAGGTTCTACTGCGGCATGATTATGCACGTCAACCACATCAGGAGCCATCGCAAAGGGCGCATCAGTACTTGATCCCCCTTCGACATTAGAGGTAGCAGACTCAAGTTGAACAATTTCGTTCGCTGCGCCCAATGCCCCATCCTCATCGCCAGATAGGGTATGACTTGGGGCGCCATTTACCAACATATCGCCCTCGCCAAACATTAACCAATTAACATTTATTTCGGGGAATGCTACATGCACTCCCATTACGTGTTTGTTCGTTGGATTGGTGCGTCCTGTCAGTATGCTTGACAATGATGCAGGTGAAATACCAAGCCGAGCGGCAAAATCCTGTTGCGACAATTTGGCATAATCCATAATAGATCTTATGCGTTCAATCATTGTTTCGTTCATATATATAATGTGTTTAATCATTACATGGAGCGAGGTCCCGGCTTATCTACCTCGATGTTTTAGACTTTAGCTGCACAATTAACCATTTCGGTACCTGAAAAATTGAACAATATTGCGCCACATTTTTTATGCGTTGCAAGACACACCTCCGAGCAAGGACTCAAAGCCAGGTGAAGGAGGAGGCACAAGCACAATGACTTAGTAAGCCAACTTGTAGTTCAAAATTCATACTTAACAAATCGGCACCCGCCATCAAGCCCTGAGGCCCGAAATGGCTTATCTAACATGGTGTGCAGAAGCGTTGGCATCACACTCGCTTCAACTAATTCATTTACAAAGATAAAAAATAAGGGTCAATTAAGCAATAGATCTGGTGCACAATCGTCAATTTACATTATATAATTCTTTATTCACATTACAATATCTACAAATTTACACCTTGATACCATATTTTACATTATGATATTCTAAACGCACTACACGCTATTTGACAATCTAAAGTAATTCTATCGTATTTTTTCATAACTTATTGACTTACAATAACTTTTACGCAAATTCACCACCAATATAACTGGCAATATACTATACATGCAACAAATCACTTCTATTTAATCAAGCGTTTCGAAAGCATACGCGTGTTTTCATTGGTTTTCAGTAAGTTACACTTAAAGTAAAGACTTGCATTTTTATAAATTCACAAAACCACTTTACATTCTAATGTTTATAGACGTATATATTTATGATTGTAACAAACGAAAAATCGAACACACCTACAAAACTAAATATTTTGCTTTGCAGTTTACATTACAAATGTTTACAAATTACATCTACACCAATAAATACTAATTTGGGTTTAATGTAAATTATCGAGCACGAGCAAAGCCGAGGAATCCACCATATTCCCATATCCGCACCAATGGCCATTTTCGCAGTTTTGACGCAACCACAGCGAGTTGATTTCAACACAAGCACTTGATTTACAATGAGTTACACACATTTTTGTCTACACAACGCATCATTCCATTTAGATTTACAGATAACGCATATTGCTATACGTATATTACAAATTGTGCTATTAGTGCGTTTTCTGAGCGCCAAACGAGCCTTTTCTTTCGCTCAAATGGTCAAAATTTACATTTTCTACGCAACACGCCCGCACGCCATGCCATTAACAGGCCGTTTGAACGCCCAATTTGGCATAGTTGGATATTTGTTTTTCTGGTGCGCAGAACCTGATTATACTCCTTCAAAAATATTGAAAAGCACCATCACCATAGCCCACTCTACACCACGTGCGCAAATCGGGCTCAATCTGGAAAATCAGGCATATTGAAAAACAGAACAATTATAGGACTCATTCCTACATCTCATGTTTCCAGCTGCCCCCGAGACTCTACTGACAAGAAAAATCTCCCATACTTACAGAAGTCCCCTCCCCTCTTCCCCTACCGCCAAGCACACATGCCCACGCTTTAGCAAACACGTGCCTACCCTACCCCCTGCTGCATACACACAAAACAGAGCGGCAGCCATGAAACATTTAGCCCCACAACTGCCGCCCTGACAAGCTTTCATTTCAAGAACTACTGCTTGTTAGTGTAGTATAAAATATATTAACTCCTTCATCAAGTCACCATTCGACGTATGCGATCCTTCTGCCCCTTTCGACCGCGCATCGGTCCGTCGTATTTCTGCCAGGATTTGCATCACCTTCACTCCCGAATAGCTACGCATGGCAGGCAACACATTTTTCTCGACCTGCCACTCGGTTAAGCCAAGCCAAGTGGCAATACCTTGCTTCGTTTTGGTTGGAGCATAAAAGGCCACCATCAAATTTGCAAAATATTTGAACAGCGAAGCCAGTGTGCGTTGAATGGGATTATCTTTCTCATTTTCGTCAAAATATTTCACAATCCTATTCACCTTTAGAACGTCCTTGCAGCCTATGGCGTCCTGCAGTTCAAAGATGTTATAATTCTTAGATATGCCGATATGCCTTTGCACCAATTCTATGCTTATCTGCTTTTCGCCCTCGGGCAGCGACAACACCAGTTTGTCAAGCTCCGAAGCCATGCGGTTAAGATCTGCCCCCACATACTCGCTCATCAGTTCGGGAACCCCCGCCTGTGGCACCACCCTTTTACGCTGCAAATACGCACGAACAAATGGCGGCAACTGTGCGTCGCGCAGTTTGGCCGATTCAAACAGCACACCCTCTTTATTTATAAGGGTTGCCACCTTTGTACGGCGGTCGAGTGTTCCATTTTTATGACAAAATACGAGTATCGTACTGGGTTGAATTTTGCGCAAATAATACTCCAGATGCTCAATATGCTTCAAGTTTTGCGCCTCCTTCACCACTATCACGAGATGCTGCGCTGCCATGGGAAATGCCTGTGCTGCGGTAATGATATTATCAATATCAGCCTCAGCCCCGAAGAAAGTCATCAAGTTGAAATCACGCTCTTCAGGTTTCAGTACAGCATTAACTATGAAGTCTGCCACATGGTCAATGTAATAGCTCTCCTGCCCCATCAAGTAATAAATGGGTTTAAGGTTGCCTGCCTGCACATCGCGCACAATTTGCTCGTAGGTCGGGCCTGTTGCCTTCTTCTTAAATCCGGTGTATCCTCCAGCCATTTTAAGTAGGTGTTCAAAGTTATTTTATACAATCAGTAAGTGTCATTTTCACATTGAATCGACTTTTCTGCCCCATATTGGAGCACACAAAGGTAAGTAATATTTTGCTCTTAGCTAACCCGTTGGCAGAATTAGTTACCCCGTCAGTCCGTTAACTTGTCAGCAAATCTGTCAACCAACTCTACCCTCTATTTTAGCACAAACACTTGCCCATATCTCAAGAAATACCGAAATTAGCAATCGTCGTCCCCACATATAAGGAGAGCACTCTATCAACTATCCGTTGACAGTCTGTAGAAATAACGGGATAACGGAATAGCGAGATAGCGGAATAACGGGATAGCGGAATAACGGGATAGCGGGATAGCGGAATAGCGGAATAGCAAGATAGCGGAATAGCGAGATAGCGGATTGCGGGATAACAAATAGTCACACAAGCCCACCTTTTGCCTTACGAAATATTATGCCACAACAATATGTAAGCAACAACGTATCTACGTTACCCCACTTGCGGGTTTCTGCCAACCCATTCGGCCGACGCGCTCCGATACAACTTCAATACTACTAATAATATATTATATGAATATAGCCAAAGCCACTTACTGTGTGAGAAGAGCCTGCACAGTCCTCTTCGTCATACTATCAGTTCTTTGCCTTTCATGGCCACTGGCGTCAATGGCCAAGAAACGGGCTTTGCTCATCGGCATCTCCCACTACCCACAGACAACGAAAAGCAATCCATGCACCTGGACCAATACCCATGGCAGCAACGATGTGCATCTGCTACGAGGCACACTGCAAAAGCAAGGTTTCCGCATCACCACCCTTACCAATGCCCAAGCCACCGCCTCACACATAAGACGCGCACTCAAGCGGCTCTGTCAGCTAGCAGCCAAAGGCGACATGGTAGTTATACACTTTTCAGGACACGGCCAACCATTTGAGGACCTCTCGGGCGATGAAGCCGATGGTTGGGATGAAGCCATTGTACCCTACGATGCGAAGAAATGCTACAGCCGTACATACACCGGACGATGCCACATCATTGACGACGAACTCGAGCGCTACATCAACAGTCTGCGCACCACGGTTGGCCCCCGTGGCTTTGTATACGTGGTGCTCGATGCCTACCACATGGGAGGAGCCAGTCGCGACGAAAGCGAAACCGACTCCGCGGCCTGTGCGCGCGGCACCAACGTGGGGTTCTCGCCCAACGGCCGCACATACATACCACGCATCGACCGCCGCGGCCACTTCACGATTAAAGCCTCACCCCGAATGGCTGGCGTGTGCTACATAGAGTCATGCCGTGCCTACCAAACCAACACCGAGATTTACGAACAAGGGCAATACTATGGTCCGCTATCTTTCTACATTAACCGAACCCTGCAACACACTCCCCTCACCCACAACCTGCAGTGGGTGCATAAGGTGGTAGAAGCCATGCAGCACGACAAACGACTGATTAAGCAAAATCCCGTAATTGAAACTGACCGATGAATCATACCATTAGCAACACCGACTATGTAGAACTAAGCACATTTGCCGAGGAGCAATGGCACAAAGTGCTGAATTATTTAGGCCGAACGTTCAATCTGCCGCGCGAGGATTGCCAAGATGTGTTTCAAGATGCCTTCATCGTGCTTTACGACCAAATAAACGAAGGCAGAGTACATGCCCAAACGTATACAAAGGCTGAACTGACCCAAGCGGCCTACAACATTCAACAAGGGCACAACGAGGGTGCCAAAATATGCCTGACATACAAAGCACAAGTAGAAGCCTCAAAAGCATGGACCGAAGAAATAAGGCAAAACTACTTATTCGCCATTCAATCGCTGCTTGAATATTACAGCATGCAAAAGCGCTACACCGACGAGGAAGAACTGCTCAACCACGCCATAGCCTTGTATTACACACGCGACAGCATAACCAACAATCCGCAAACACGCGCACTACACACTATGCAGACACGCGTGCAGTTTGACAAGAAAAACTACGATGCCCTTATCGGTTATGCCAAGAAGGCATTCAACATGTACAATGCTGTCGGCGACCATGGCATTGACTACTGCATATTGTGTTGCAACACCAGCTTGGCATATGTTGAGCAAGACGATGAACAACACGCCACACAGTATATTGACGAGGCATTTAACTGCCAACAAAAGCTCTCCGCCCAGTTCAACCTGTCAAAATACAGGGGCTACTACCCTATTCAAAACCAGCGCGGATATGTGTACCTAACCTTTGGCATGTACGAAAAGGCCATTGAATGCTTTAAGGACATTGTAGACAACGCCTCGCCCGACACTTTGGCTTCGGTCTATTATCTGGCAGCCAACAATCTGTCAACCTGCTATTTCATAATGAACCAACTCGACAAAGCCATTCCCCTGCTTGAGACCGTTAAAAAGGCCACGCCCACCCTGGCCTATACCGTAAGCCAAAACCTGTCCATAGACTATGCACTGACGGGGAACGATAAAAAGGCACTCGAAAATCTCAGACAATTTAATGCCGAAGGCTATGAACAGACACTTGCCATTATTTCAAAGTTCTCTGAAATAGACCGCGAGGCCATGCTGAAGCGACAAGCACAGGAGATGTCCGATTGCAACAATTTTGTGGTCAGATATGTGCCGCAGGCTGCAGTAGAGGCGTTCGACACCAATCTGCTCATGCGCTCGGCTTCACTGTCAGTAAACCGCATGGTTAAAGATTTTGCCAACAAAAGCAGCAAATGCAATGAGCTGGCACACCTCAGGCAAATGCTTACCAACGGACACATTTCGACTGCGCAATACGACTCCATTCACCATGCTATCATTGATATAGAACAGAACTTGCTGCGTGCCGACAATCAATTTGAGCTGACACTGAAAGCACAAACCGCCACATACGAAAGCACCAAACAGATGCTGAAGGCCGACGAGGCATACGTGCTTTATTGCAATTTGCCAACATTTGATGTTGAGGACGGCGAGCTGGCAAAAACGCTCCACTATGCTGCCTATATTGTACGTTCCCAACAAAATGATGGCCCAACCATGGTAGACTTGGGGCCATACGAGGACATCGACAGTCTGTTTTTTACCGCCACTCCCACAGCAGAGTATGCCGCCGAAATCTATGCCGCCGGCAATGCGCAGCTTTTATACAACAAATTGTGGGCTCCGCTTATGCCACACCTAAGGGGGACCAAGCGCGTTTACTACTCCACCACTGGCAATTTAGCCACGCTCAACTTCGATGCACTCATGCAGCACAACAACAAGCGGTTAGGCGATGTAACAGAACTCACACTGCTTTCATCTCCACTTAAAATAAAAAGTGCCACCAACGTCACCCCCATCAAGAATGTTGTGGCCATGGGCTGCCCCGACTATGACATGACGCCCCAGCAAATGGCCAAGGCCGCCTCTCCCCACCATGTCATTCAACACGAGGACATCAGCAGCAAATTGGCTATGCGGAGCGACGACACACGCGGCAACTGGCAAGCCATTCCTGCCACGCGCAACGAAGTGGCCAACATTGCGGCCATAGCCCGGTCCCAAGGTGCCAAAGTTTGCACCTTTACCGACGCGCAAGCCACCGAGGAGGCTTTCAAAGCCCTGGACGGACATGCACCTGACGCACTGCACATTGCCACTCACGGATTTACCATAAGCACCATGCAGCAATACAACAATTCGCCATTTGCACAATCGCGCACGGCATTTACGCCCAATGGCAACTATATGATGTGGAGTGGCCTTGTGCTTGCCGGTGGCAATAATGCTTGGCAGTGCAAACCTTTGCCAAGGGGGGTGGAAGATGGCATACTGACAGCAGACGAAATTTCGCGTCTCGACCTGTCGCACACCCGGCTCGTGGTTCTCTCAGCCTGCGAAACGGCACGCGGACACATTGACAACACCGATGGCGTGTGGGGACTGCAACGGGCATTCAAGCAAGCCGGTGCCGGCACCATTGTCATGACGCTTTGGAAGGTATCTGACGAAACGACTTGTATGTTCATGACCGAATTTTACCGTCAGCTTGCCAATGGCCTCAACACACGTCAAGCACTTAAACGCGCCCGCACCTACCTCATTGAGCAAGGAGCTACCGACCCCTATTATTGGGCTGCATTTGTAGCTATTGACTAAGAGCTAACTGTATATACAGAAAATCCGCGATGCCTAAAGTTCAGCATCGCGGATTTTCTGTATTGTATATATTAAACTATTGTTGTCTGGTAAAACATAAACGTGTGAACGGGCTCAAGCACCAAACGCTACCAAGCCCCAAACGCTATCATTAAGCGCTATCATTAAGCGCTATCACCAAACGCTCCCCCTAATGGGGGCGACGCGTCTCGCGTCGGGATAGAGATAGGAGGGAAATACGAACTCTGCTAAATAATGGCTGCATCTTTTCCCGACGCGAGACGCGTCGCCCCCATTAGAGCTAGCGCTTAGTGGTTGCGCTTAGTGGTAGCGCTTGATTGTAGCGCTTGGTGCTTGAGTCCGTTGCCTGTTTACGTTCTACCAGACACCAATAATTAAAATACCTGCGTCAATTCAGACGTTCCGATTATCATTACATTTTGGCTCAATCGCCCTCGTAATGCCAATCTTCGCGTTCTGTCTTTCTCTTTTTTCCCGTTGCGGTCTTGTCCTTATCAGTATTCTTCACCTTCAGACGCCACAAGTGGGTGTTCTTCTTTTCGTAAGTATTATAGAATACACGCGGTGAAATCTTTGCCCTAAAGGTCCACTTTCCAGTGGCATACCCTCCAAAAGAGTCTTTGTGCAGGCAATCCTCGTATTCGTACTTCTTCGACAATGCGTTCTCCGAATAGTTGGTAATACCTGCAAGCCAGAATTTATGGTTCCAGCGTATCAATTCCTTGCAGTCGGGTGTATAGCTGTAAGCAATAAGATTCTCTACAACAAGCGGCGAATTCGTTTCGTAAAATTTTACAGGTGCAGACTGCTTTTTGGGGAACATGTCGAAATTGCAATCAAGCAACAAGCCATTGTTTATTGCATACTTGCATTGTAGGCTCTTAGTAGTATGGGGAGGAATGCACACCACCTTGGGGCTGCGCACACGTTTAGCGCCCACTTGCACCTCTTCGTCTCTGTAATAATCATTCGAATAGCCGTTTGTTATCACAAAGCATTCTGGCAGATACACGTAAATGTTGCGTTCGGTGTTATTCGTAATGTCAGAATTGAGGTTACCACCTTCACCCCACAAATCGTACTCTACACGGCAGTCGGCATTGGCACCCGAGAATGGTTGATCGGTGTCATTTTCCGTGCCAGGTTCCACCCACGACTGGTCGGCCTGCATATTGCAGACTTGATAGTACCATTCTGACGATATTGAACATGAACTCATGCCAAGGGCCAGCATCAGTGCGAGCCCAGAATTTTGTAGCAACTTTTTCATAATAAATATAGTTTTAATAATGATGTTCTTCTCTTTATGCCGGAAAGCGTCAAAAGGTTAACAACCTCGATAATATTTTTTAGACAACATGGCCACATATATAGCGGCGGAGCTAAATATCATGCACAAAAACAAATACAGTATCTATTATTAATTGATTATCAATGTTATACGCTCTGAACGGTAGGAAAGTGACCGTATGGATTCTGATTAGATACAAAAAGGTGAATATTTAACGTATTTAACTTTCGATCACATCAGGAATCACGAAATAAGGGTTGTGAGGGGCGCTTTTAACCGCCTCCATAATGTGGTGAATGGAAGTTATAGGACGAAATTCATAAAGGGGTACGGTTGAAACGGCTCCCTTGAAGGATGTGATTACATGTCATACCCTTTTGTTCTATAAAGCATTTTTATGTAGTTTACGAAGCTACGTTTTGCTGTTTTTTTACTTGATAAGCGCAGTTTTTCCATTGTTTATGCCGTATTTCAAGATAAGAACGTTATCTTTATGGTATAAAATATGATACCAATATCAAAAAAGCACTCTAATACAATATTTGAACGTAAGAAATATTTGGATGAACTTATCGCAGGACGTGGAAACGGTCTTGTGAAGATTATAACAGGTGTCAGACGATGTGGAAAGTCTTTCCTGCTGTTTGACATCTGGCATAACAGGCTGTTGGAACATGGGGTGACTGATAATCACATCATTGAGATACAACTTGATGATTTCCGAAACAGGCGGTTGAGGAAGCCTGATGCCTTGCTCGACTATATAGATTCAAAGGTTGTGGATGATGGTGAAGGTTATCTTTCCGGCTGTTGGCGATGTGTTCCTGCAACCGGGCTACACGGCTGCGTGCCTTGTTGCGGTTGGCAGAACCTTTCTGTTTGCGACTCAACCGCTTTTGCAACAACTTCAAGCGGTCAAGGCTTTTTTGAAGGTTCTTGGGGTTATCAAACGTACGTTCGTCCGAACATACGGCAAGCGATTTGATACCTAAATCAATACCCAAAGCCATATCGACCTGTATGGGTGTTACAGGAATTTCACGGATAGCTGTATCAACCAATACGGAGGCAAAGTATCTCCCCGAAGGTGTCATGCTGACGGTAACGGTCTTCACCATACCCTTGAACTTGCGGTGCAATACGGCAGGAAGATCTTTGGCCTTCTGTATGGTGATTGTCCCTTTTTCAAAATCAACACGGCAATGCTGGGGGCAAAGGAAGCTTTGCTTGTTCTTGCGGCTCTTGAAGCGTGGGAAACCGACAGCCTTGGTGTTGCGGAAGAAATTGGTATAGGCTGTATCAAGATTGCGCAAGGCACTCTGCAAGGACTGGGAGTTGACTTCAGAAAGCCACTCATGCTCCGCCTTCAGCTCGCTCTTCATCAGATTGGTCAGATATACGTTGTCGAGCGTTTCCTTACGTTCCTTGTATGCCGTGATCTTCAGGTTGAGTGCCCAGTTATAGACAAAGCGGCAGCAGCCGAAGGTCTTTGCAAGTAAAGCCTCCTGCTCATCTGTCGGATAGATTCTATATTTGTAGGCACGCAACATTTAGCAAAAAGTAACGATTTAAAATGAGATCATGATACAGAAAGATTACATTTCAAAGAGCCACTCGAAAAAAACACATTTTGGACAGATGGTTACTTTGTGTCATCAGTCGGAAATGTCAGTCAGGAAACCATCAAGAAGTACATCGAAAACCAAGGGTAGCTATGCTACCCCGCATTTTTCATACCCTAAACTGAAGATTTAGGGGTTTTCAAATGCGAGTCCCTACAAAGTAAAAAACATTAGTAGTCATTTTACCTTAACTTGTTAGAGTGGAAGGTAAACTACTTTAGTAGCAGTTTACCTTCGCTGTTCGTGTGATTTTCCACAAACGCTATAACAAGTTAAAGATCATCATAGTTCTAATTCTCGCTTTTCTTGAAATTCTCTACATCGCCATAGAACAGACTGATGAGATATTTTCTTTGAAGAATGCCGTCGGGGCTTATTAACTTCTGCATAATGATGCCTAACATTTTCTTTTCTTCAGCATCAGGCACATAGAATTGAAAGCCTTCTGCATTTCCGTCGCTATCCTTCAGTACGTCAACAACAGCTTTAGAATATTTCTCTTTTAATTGCTTCAGGATATTAACAAATAGCGTTTTAGCCAACTCCAGAGAAGAATAATCCAGAGAAACTTCCACCGCAAACACATTTTTGTCCTTGGATTTAAAGAAGATCATAAACTCGGAGTCTTCGCCCATGAATAAACCTTTATATATTTTCACGCCAGAAGGAGAAGCCTTTGTTTTTGCTACATCACAAGTAAGACCTTTGGCTTTCAACTTCTGCGTAAACAACTCTACATTGCCATTCAGTGGGATGCCCATGAATTTCATGTGTGTCTGTCCTTGCACAATCACGCAAAACAAAGACAGCATTAAAGTAACTATTGTTTTTTTCATTGTCGTACGGTTTTTAATCATTCTTATGCTTATCCACAAACTCGATAACGGCTTGCAGCGCAATGTCGCGAATGGGAATACCTGTGCGCATTTTCATGAGCGCAATTTGCTCGTAATATTCCATCGGAACAATCACGGTAATGCCTTGCTCGGTTCGTTTTGAACGGTTGCCAACTATGGACATGCCCATGGGCTGGGATGGCTGCGGTTGTGGTTCGGGGTGAACTTGTGGTTGAACTTGCGGTTGCTGTTGAACCTGCTGTTGCGGTTGAACAATCGGAGCCACGGCTTCAGTTTGTTCTGTCGCTTCAGCTACTGGAGCTACGGTTGTTTGCGTTTGCTGCGGTGTGGTAGCATTATTTAAAAGACGTTCGTTCTCCTCTACCACGGGTGAATCTTCAAGATTGAATGATTTGCATTTGCGTTCTTGCTTTCGTGCCATATCAGTGATTTTTTTGAGTGATTGTAACGTGTGATTAGTCGGGCATGCTTTCAAGAATTTCTTCTGTGAATTTCTTATAGTCAAGCCCTACCCTACTACAACCAAGTATCGTATTAAAATGTTTTTGGGTCGTCAAAGAATGGGGTATCTTCCCCATCTCGGTTCCACACTACTGCCCCAATGCTCATCACGGCAGCTGTGAGGCAGAGCGCACAAGTTTCTAAATCGAAGGTAATGTCAATCATTACGTGAAGCTATATATTGATCTATCAAAGACTGAACGCCCACACTCTCCCAGGGTTTCCAATTTTCATCGGTGAAACGCTTTATGGTGGTGCCCGAACTCATGCCCTTTTGCGCCATGAACTCGCCAAACTTTACGCAAAGTCCACCTTGCACTTTTTTAGGCATGAATGGAACACATTGGGCTTGTCGCACTGAGCCAACGTGTAGAGATAGCCTTTATCGCCAAGTGTTGCACCAAGCACGTCTGTTTCAACGTAATCGAGCAGACACTGCGCAACGTCAGGCAAAGCTAAAATTGATTTTTGTAATTTTCAATACCAACAAATTCCCATTCCGAAAATCCTTTTTGAAAAAATCGAATGCAAAATATCAAAATTAAAGAACAGAATCCATAAAAAAGGTTTGCATCGCCTTTTTTCTTCGACCGAAATAGCGTTAATATCTAAAGATGTTCCTTCTTTAAGAATTTTATGGAGAATTTCCTTGGTTATTTTATTTTTAGTTTTTATTTTTGCCGCAAAATCAATAGTCAGAACTAAGATATCAAAGGTTTGTATTGAGAATATTTTGTTTTCGACATTTAGCTGATTCTATAATATTAAAACAATAATTAGTTATGTTATACAGATATAATTATTCGTACCTCACAGAATGGATGGAGGCAAATGCCCAGATCCCCGTTAACACCATTCTTCAAGCTGTTGGCACAAAATCAAACAATAGCCTGCATTCATGGGAGCAAATGTCGTGTGCCATGCCGATTGTTACACTACTGCGATTTTGTAACTCATTTCAAATTCCCATCGAAGCGTTTATTTGCAACACGGGCGATCCGTTCAAAGACAAAGTGTGTATTCCTACATCGGCACGGTTTGAACCTAATGGAGGGTATACAACCGACCCAGCCCTCAGACAACCTGGCGAGCGAAAACCTTTAGACCCAACGAATGTAAACATTGTTCCGTCTATTCTGCCCAACGTGATTGCTTTCACTCCATGCAAGGAGGAGCAAACAGAGGCTGCGCTAATAACGGATGTGGGAACAATCGCGAAAAACGAAACAAGCGATGGTAACACTCCGCAACCAGAGGCTGGCGCAAGTTTGCTTTCACTTATCGCACTCCAGCAACAACACGCCACAAACGAAGCTGAGCATCTTAAACAACAACAAACCATGCTCGACATCATCAAAGCGCAACAAGCACAAATTAAAGCACTCACAAAACAACTTCAAGAGGAAAGAATACGAAACAAAGGATATAGCACTATGGTAGCAGAACCTTAAACACTTGCTAAAGGTTTACTGACTTATACCTACAATAACGAAGTTACAATGAATAAAGAATTCTATTTATACAAAGTTATTTCATTGTTCATAATTTCTGTCTTCTTTTGCAATTGTAGTAAAGTAAAAAACGAGTCTGTTAAAGTAATTCAAACAGGCTCGTTCTCAAATGCTTTGGTAATCAAAGTCAATAAGATAGGCAAATATTGTGTCTACATTCCAAGTGATGCGGTTAGGTTAAAATTTGCTCAATTGGCAAATCTAAAGGTCACAAGTGAAGACTCAATATGGGAAATTAAACTTTCGGAGATAAGCAACACCATAGCTACCTACAAAGAGATTACAAAAAGTGAAGACTTGAAGATTAAAATAGAAGCTGATCGAAATGCAGAATATCAACCTATAAAGAATCTAATGAGATGCCTGCAAAATGCAGGTTATACTCAATATAATCTAACAACAAAATCTTAAAGACATGGCAAATCAAAAACATCCATATGGTTATTGGACTGATGAAAGAATCATTGAAGAATCAAAGAAATACAAAACCCCAATAGAGTTTAAGATAAATGCACCTACTGCATACAAAAAGGCTAATGAAAAGAAGCTGATAAAAGAGATGAGATGGTTGAAAACAGACCGTCACAAAAAGCGTGGGCCACGTGCAAATCACAAATATACAAAAGATGTAGTTGTTTCATTTATACAAGAACACAAATGTATAACATATGCTGATTTTAGGCGCATAAATGAATACGCATATAACCAAGCAAAGAAAAATGGTTGGTTGCCTGAATTAGGTTTAATACAGGATAATCCAGGAAAGAAATTCTGGACTAAAAAGAAGGTATTTGAAGTAGCTCGAAACTACTCAAATAAAACGGATTTTGAAGAAAAAGAACCAGCAGCATATAGTTGGGCAAGTGAGTACAAAATCCTTAATAAATTTGACTGGATGAAGCCGCGTAATTATGACGAAAGGAAAGAAGAGCATAACTCAACTGTGTACGCCTATGTTGATGAAAACGATAAAGTTGCATATGTAGGTCTGACAATAGATAAAAACAGTAGAAAGAAAAGTCATAAATATAGTTCTAATAGTGCGGTAAGAAAATACTTTGGCAAAAACATTCCAGAACCAATTAGTTTGAAGGATGGACTGACTGTATTGGAAAGTCAATACTATGAGGATTATTACAAGAAGCAATATGCAAATGATGGTTACACTCTTTTGAATGTAGCAGCAACAGGAAAAAACGTTGGTTCTATTGGTGGTATCTCTAAGTGGACTTCAAAAGAAAAAGTTTTTGAAGAATCAAGGAAATACCATAGTAGAAGTGAATTCCAAAGAGAGGCTGGAGGTGCGTATAATCATGCTAAGCATAACAAATGGCTTAAAGAAATGACTTGGTTAACAACACCTGAAAGAAAAATTAAATGGACTCACGATGCTGTTATTGAAGAGAGCCACAAATACGAATATAAATGTGACTTTAGAAAATATGCATGTGGAGCACATCAGACCGCAAGTGAAAACGGCTGGCTTAAAGAAATGACTTGGCTTAAAGATAAGCATAAGCCACATAACTATTGGACAAAAGAAAAGGTATTTGAGGAGAGCCACAAGTATTCAAACAAAAAGGATTTTGAGAATAAAGCCAAGACAGCTTTCCTAAAAGCTATGAGTAATGGATGGCTACCTTTGATGACATGGTTAAAGCCTCTTCCTTTAGGGAAAATTTCAAAATGGACAAGAGAAGCAATCATTGAAGAATCAAAGAAATACACATCAAGAACAGAATTTGCAATAAATAGCCCGACAGCATACCAACATGCATGTGAAGACAAAACAATATTCAAGGAAATGCCATGGATAAAAGAGAAAAAGAAACCCAATGGCTATTGGGATGTCAAAGAGCATGTATTGGAGGAAGGCAAAAAGTACAGAAATCGCAAGGCTTTTTCAGAAAGGGCTTATACGGCATGGAGAAAAGCAAAAGATTATGGTTGGATTGATGAAATAGAATGGGCTAAGTGAGCTTCTTAATGTCACTTTTTCTCAATGCCGTTAGGCAAGAGAACAAGAAGGCTCGCTTCAATGCAGGGGGCGGAGCATGGAGTGGATGCCAAGCGGAGATGCTCCTTGTCTGTCGGGATTGTCTCGATGCGCTCCAAGAAACCATTCGTATTCTCCATTATCTTATGGTCACGATAGGCTGTGTGGATTGAAGCACTGAAAGTTGACCAGTAGTTGGCTGCTGAGTTGATATGTAGCTTTCTGTTCTTATGCAGTCTTAAAAATCCCGACGCGAGACGCGTCGCCCATTAGAGGTTGCATTTGGTAATAGCGTTTGGTGGTAGTGCTTGATGCTTGAGCCCGTTCGCATGTTTACGTTTCACCGGACAGTTCCCTTTGCCAGAATGGCAAACAAGTTGAGATAATAACAAAGATGATATTTGAACTTTGTTATATAGAAGCAATAATTTATCTATTGGGGGGCAAACATCAACATGGCACAACATTATATGCAAGCAAGCCGCTTGCTATCACAATATAATTGTAATTTTGCCTTTCCATTAAACGTCTCTTATTATAATCATGCAATCACTCAACCTGCCCGCCTACGAAGTGAAACTCAGCAACCGCAACGGGCAACCTGCCATATATGATTTTTTGCGTCACTGCTACTTGCGGCTCACGCCCGAGGAGTGGGTGCGGCAGCACTTTACGCATTACCTGGTGGAGCATAAGGGCTACCCGGCCGCATTGTTGGCCAACGAGGTGACCATCAACGTGGGGGGCGTGGCACGCCGCTGCGACAGTGTGCTATACCACCGCACGGGGGGAGTGCCTCGCGTTATAATTGAATATAAAGCGCCACACATTGCCATCACGCAGCACGTATTTCAGCAAATATATGCTTACAACAGTGTGTTAAGGGCTGACTATTTGATTGTGAGCAATGGCATCAAACACTATTGTTGCCATGTTAACTATCAAAGCATGAAAGTGGAATACTTGCAGGATATTCCCAATTACACTGATTTGGCATAATCGCCGTCCGGTTAAATGTTACCCGACATATAAGTAACTGCCTTGAACACGTAAGCGGCAAAACTAACGCACCCGTAACAAACACCCTGCACACCCCTCACAGCACTTTTTTGGCAAACTGTCTGCACTCTGCACTTTTGTCTACACTCACACTGATTATCAATGAGTTACGGCGTGTAGACAAGTCTGTTTTTTGTATGCACTACCGTCTGCACGCTGCACTTTTTATCTGCACTGTCTGCACTATCTGCACAAGCTTACATAGCAAGCATCACACAGGTCGTGCCAACAGGGTTTTGCGGCATAGGGAGGGCGTTAAACTTGTCGGAGCAATCGTATATCCGCCCTCCCTATGCCCGATCGATGCTCCCCTGATGCTGCAAGTGCACACAGTCACCTGCCATGAGTGTAGATAATAGTGCAGACAAAATTTCGCTTTGTCTACACGCCGTAACTCATTGATAATCAATATGAGTGTAGACAAAAGTGCAGAGTGCAGACAAAATACGTAAAAAGATTTACCGGGCAGTAATAATTGGAGATAGGCTGTTAGGTGAAACGTAAACAGGCGAATGGACTCTATCACCAAACGCTAGCTCTAATGGGGGCGTTTCTTCTAGCCCCTAACGCTATCATTAAGCGCTATCACCAAACGCTAGCTCTAATGGGGGCGACGCGTCTCGCGTCGGGATAGAGATAGGAGGGAAATACGAACTCTGCTAAATAATGGCTGCATCTTTTCCCGACGCGAGACGCGTCGCCCCCATTAGAGGTAGCGTTTGGTGGTAGCGTTTGGTGCTTGAGTTTAGTGCTTGCGTTTCGTGCTTGAGTCCGTTCGCCTGTTTACGTTTCACCAGACTGCAATACGCTTAAATAAAACTATACGACCTACACAGGAAGCTTACAACACAATAAAGGCTTGAAGCCCCTCCTCATGAAGGAGTAGGGTTTCAAGCCTTTAGTGTGTGTTACAATGTGTCTTAAGCAGATGTTCAAATATTGAATTGCTTGCCCTGGCGGCCGTTGTCGTAGCCCTTGGCATATCCTTCGCGGTAGCCGCGCACGTAATTTTGCTGCTCTGGCTTGGTGGCAAAGTTGTTGGTCTCGTCGTAAGTGGCATGGTCGGCCTTGGCTGCGCCATCGTCACAACCGGCAGCATAACCGTCGTCGTAACCGGCCTCGTAGGGGCTGCGGGTGTCACGCCCCAAAATGGTGTCGGGCAACTGTGTGGGCTGCACCGTGTCGGAGGTTTGCGGCATAACCTCGGGGGCTATGGTGGTGTCGGGCACAGCTACCTGGTGGGCGGTGTCGGAGGTGCCTGACGGCACGAGGAGCTTTTGCTCGCCCGACGAATGTTTCATATAAATAATGCCAATCACTACGAGCAGGCAAAACAATACGATGGATACCGCGCGCCAGCGGTTGGGCGATTGGGGATATTTGTTGTAATTCATTTTCGATTATATGTTTGTGTTCGTTCTGTATTAAAGTTCTGCATAGCTCATCACGCACCAAGTATGGGACGCTTGCGACTGGCGTCCATGCGCAGGAATATGAAGAGCATGAGGGTGAAGCCCCACAATGATGAGCCGCCGTAACTGAAGAAAGGCAATGGTATGCCAATAACTGGCGTGACGCCCATAACCATACCTACATTGATGAACACATGAAATAATAGTATGCTGGTGACTGAATAGCCGTAGACACGGGCAAAGGTTGTAACTTGCCGCTCACTGAGATATATCAGTCGCAATATCATGCACAAAAAGAGCAGGAGCACACCAGCGGAGCCTAAGAAACCTTGCTCCTCGCCCACGGTGCAGAAGATGAAGTCGGTGTCTTGCTCGGGCACATACTTGAGTTTGGTTTGTGTACCATTCATAAAGCCCTTGCCTTCGAGTCCGCCCGAACCAATGGCTATTTTGCTTTGGTTGACATTGTAGCCAGCATCACGGTTGTCCTCGTTCATGCCAAGCAACACTTGTATGCGCACGCGCTGGTGAGGTTCAAGCACATTGTTGAGGGCAAAGTCTGCGGTGTAGAGGAAGGCCGTGCTGCCCAATGTGAACACGGCTATGAGCAGACAGGTGTTGACACGCTGGCCTAACGACTGCCATGCCAAATAGCCGGCCATGAAGATGCACAGGGCGAGCAGCACCCACGATATGTCGAAGGGGATTATAAACTCCGACACGAGTAATGCCAATATTATGACACCCGCACCCACCAATGTGAAGAGGTGGGCTGACTTGTTGCGGGGGACGTAAACGTGCAACATGCCTATGGTGAACAGCCATATCAGGGTGAGCACAACGAACTCGCCTACCGACGAGAGTGTGCCAGGCAGCTCAGTGGTGCCAAAGCGTATGCCTACAACGAAATAGACTACCGCGGCAACAGCTATAAAGAGTATGCTGCCGGGCATGCCCTCGCGGTAGAACATAAGGAAGAAAGCCAGGTAGACCAGTGCCGACCCCGTTTCGCGTTGCAAGACAATTAGCACCATGGGCAGCAGCACGAGGCCTGCGGCCTTGAAGAAGTTGCGCATCTTGTCGAGGGTAAAACCATACTCATCAATAAGTTTGGCCACCGCCAAGGCCGTGGCGCACTTGGCAAACTCGGCTGGCTGTATGTTGCAAAAGCCCAAACTCACCCACGAGCGCGAGCCTTTGATGTCCTTGGCTATGAATGGCGTGACGAGCAGCACAAGCATCATGAGCCAATAAAAGAAACCGGCCAGGGTGTCGTAATAGCGGTCGGACGTCATCATGATGACAAAGCCCAAGGCTAACGCGCAGGCTATCCACACGAGTTGCTTGCCGGTGCGTGTGCTCCACTCAAAAAAGTTGGTGTCGCCCAACTCGTGGCTGGCTCCGCAAATGCTGAACCAACCGCACACCAGGAGTATGAGGTAGAGTGAGAGCACGACCCAATCGATGTTGAAGAGTGGGTATTTTTCGTTTTCGTTTAACATAAGAAGTGTTTTCAGCTAATGCCAAGCATGATGTCAGTCACCATACTTTATGTGCATGTTTTGAAAATGTTGTGCTTTAATTTCAGACGACTTTGACAAGTGGCCATTGAGGTATTGCTCCATAATGAGGGCGCCTATTGGCACACCATACACATTGCCAAAACCACCATTCTCAACATATACCGAAACGGCAATGCGGGGGTTCGACATCGGGGCAAAACCCATAAACACGGAGTGGTCGTGACCACGGTTTTGCGCCGTACCAGTCTTGCCGCACACTTCGTAGCCCGGTAAATTGGCGGCGCGACATGTACCGTCGAGCACAGCCTTGCGCATGCCCGCCACACAGTATTCGTACCACCTGCGGTCGACGCCTGTGTAATGCTTTGTACGGTAAATGGGGTCGATGCTGCCATTTTGTATGGCGTGCACCACATGGGGGGTGTAGAAGTAACCGCGGTTGGCTACGGTGGCTGCCAAATTGCATATTTGCAACGGGGTGGCCGTTACCTCGCCCTGCCCTATGGCTATGGATATGACGGTGAGGCCGTTCCATGAACCTTTGTATGCCTTGTCGTAATACTGTGCATTGGGTATCATACCACGCTTTTCGCCAGGTAGGTCGATGCCAAGTTTGTAGCCATAGCCCATGCGCACCATGTAATCTTTCCACACGGTCATGGCCTTTTGCACTGACCCGTATTTGCGCTTGTTGCTGAGCAAGCGGAAGAGGTTCCAACAGAAGTAGGAGTTACACGATGTACCGATGGCCGGCACAAGATTGATGGGAGAGGCATGTCCGTGGCAGCCTACGTGCAAGCCCTTGTAGTTAAATCCGTGGTGGCAGGGAAATGCTATATGGGTGTCGATGGACCCCTCTTGCAGTCCGGTGAGTGCTTGTGTAATTTTGAATGTAGAACCTGGCGGATAGGTACCCATTATGGCACGGTTGAGCAAGGGGCGCTTGGGGTCTTTTTCGAGCAGCATGTGGTTTTTGCCACGGTCGCGGCCTATCATTGTTCGTGGGTCGTAGGTGGGGGCTGATGCCATGCAAAGCACCTCGCCGGTGGAAGGCTCAATGGCTACGATGGCGCCTTTTTTCCCCTCGAGCAATCGCTCGGCAAGGGTTTGCAGGTCCTTGTCTATGCCAAGGGTGATATTTTTGCCGGGTTGTGCCTTTTTGTCGTATTTGCCATTTTGGTAATGGCCTTGTGTGCGGCCGTGTACGTCGCGCAACATGATGCGCATGCCTTTTTCGCCACGCAGCTGCGTTTCGTATGCACGCTCCACACCGAGTTTGCCTATGTAGTCGCCCGAGGCGTAGTATTTGGTAGAGTCTTTTTCAAGCTCACGCTCGCTGATTTCGCCCACATCGCCAAGCAGATGGGCGCCTATGTTGCTGGTGTACTGCCGGGTTGTGCGTTTCTCGACGCTGAAACCCTTGAAGCGGAACAGCTTTTCGCGGAAGAGCGAAAATTCCTGGGCGGGAATTTGGGCCATGAACAACTGTGGGGTGTAGCGCGAGTAGCCAGGATTTTTGGCCGGGTCTTTAATGTCGGCCATGCGTTTGATGTAGTACTCCTTGGTGATGCCTATTGTCTGGCAGAAGTCGAGTGTGTCGACGCCCCGTTGGTCGTTCATCACAACCATTATGTTATACGATGGTTCGTTGTAGACGAGCAACCGGCCCTTGCGGTCGAGTATCAGTCCGCGCGAGGGATATTGTATGTCCTTGCGGAAGGCGTTGGAGTCGGCATTCTTTTTGTAATCGTCACTCCACAACTGTAGTGTGAAGAGCCTGATCATGTAAATAAGGATTATGCCTATGGCCACGCCTCCGATGACGAACTTGCGTATTTCGAAGTTATTGGAGGTTCTCATTATGCATTTGGTGTAAGTAGGTGTTCAAATTTATTTTATACAATCAGCAGGTGTCATTTTCACATTGAAAGCACGTTCTCGAGGCGCATCTATCTCCTTCGTCCTCGGTCACATAGCCCGCTATGTTCCCTCACACGAAGGAGATATCTGCGTCCCGATAACGAACTTTCAATGTAAAAATAATTTTGAACACCTACTTAGCAAAATGGATTTAGAGGGCTGAACTTTGCAATGCTTGCACATGGCACTCCAACCATCTAAACCCACTCTCAATATAATGTACTATTTTGTTCGTATCAGCTCCATAGCCACAATGAATAATGTGGTCAAAAGCGTGCTACCTGCAATGTTGATGAGCAATATCTGCCAATCGAAGAAGGAGAAGGCCTCGAGCACAAAAAAAGCTACGCAGTAAATCAGTACACTGAAGAACACGTATTTCATAAATGAACTCCACTCCATAATTTTATGCGATGGCACAAAGCTGTCGTTATCATCTTTGGGTGCAAAGGCCTTGAGCAACCATGGCGTTACCAACCCCGAAAGGCACAGGGCACCAGCTGCCATGCCTGGGGTGTTGGTAAAGAGGTCGACACTCAGGCCAAGCAAAAAGCCTAAAAACACATACAGCCAACGCGGTGTGGCGCTTGGCAAAATGAGCAGAAAGTAAATGTATGGCATAGGGGTGGCATAGCCAAATATGTGTACATGGTTGAACACTAATGCTTGCAACAACAATAGCATGACGAACCACACTATGCGCGATATAAAGGTTTGAAACACAGTTACGTATGTTTTAAGTTTTTGTTGATGATATGTGGAGAGGGCCTCGAAGCACTTTCGCTGCTCTGATATGACTACTTGCCGGCTTGCGCGGCATCGTCAACCTGTAAAGCATGCACCTGTAAGGTGTCTATTTCGGCCTTGTAGGGGGTTGTCACGACCAACACATCGCGCAAGTTGGCAAAGTTTGTGCCGAGTGTTACGTCTAATCGGTATGACTGCCCGTCGGCAGAGTTGCTTATGGCACGCACTCTGCCCACAAATATGCCCGGCGGGAATACAGCTGAGTAACCACTCGTCTCGACGGCCTGCCCTACTTTGACCTTGGCATAACGGGGCACATCGTCAAGATAAGCACTTAGCATGCTTGAGCCGTCCCACTGCAAGTAGCCAAAATAGTTTTGGCCACGCACACGGCAACTGATGCTCGACTTGCGGTTGGTGACGGGTATCACCAGCGAATGGTGCGGCCCCGTAAGGTAGACTATACCTACTACGCCACCACCACCAACGACTCCCATTTCGGGTCGTACGCCATCGAGTGTGCCACGGTCTATCACAATATAGTTGTTGGTGCGCTCGGCACTGTTCGACACCACGGTGGCTGGCATCAGGTTGTAGCCCGCAAGTTTGTCGCGCATCAACTTCTCGGTCAGTGTCGTGTCCTTTGTAACTGTTATCAAAGCCTGGCGCAAATTGTCGGTTTCACGCTGAAGGGCTATGTTTTGCGCTGTAAGCTGGCTGTTGACTTCCCTGAGTTGGAAGAAACTTACCATGTCGGTATAAGCCCCGTTGATGCGGCTCACCACCGAATTGGCTGCGCTGAACCATACACTTCCCTGATAGCTGTTGAACTTGAACAATAATGTAAGGCTTGCTGCCTCAAGCACGATAAACAGCAGATAGAAATTGTATTTCCCAACAAAGTCGACCAAACCGCCCTTGCCGTTACTTTCACTCATATAATTTAATATAGATATAAACAAGTGCCTTTTTTCCCAAGAGAGAGAGGGGGCACTCACTTAATGAAGTTGTAGAAATGAGACAGAACAAGTTGGCGCGTAACCTTGTGCCCGCAAGGGGTTCAAGCACGCATGCTATGCCGTCATAAAACGCGGGCCTCACCCACTCGGCTACCCCCTCCCCTTGGAGATGGGGACCGAGAGGGTGAGGCCACTCGTCCTTTTATTATATAATTATGCATCAGCATAGCTACACCGCATGCGCTGCAGCATTACTGCCGTCTTGTTTTCATTAACGCATCAGGAATGTGAAGTTCTCCACATTCTTCAATGCAATGCCTGTGCCCTTGGCCACACAGAGCAAGGGGTCTTCTGCCACATGGAACGGAATGTTAATCTTATCGCTCAAGCGCTTGTCCAAGCCACGAAGCAAGGCACCACCACCAGTCAAATAGATACCATTCTTAACAATGTCGGCATAGAGTTCGGGCGGTGTGTTGGCCAGTGCGTTTACAACGGCCTGCTCTATTTTGGCAATAGAAGTTTCGAGGCAGTGTGCTATTTCCTGATAGCATACGGGCACCTCCATCGGCATGGTTGTAATACGGTTTGGACCATGTATCAAATAATCCTTTGGCGGATTTGGCAGGTCGGTCAAAGCTGCGCCTACATTTATTTTGATACGCTCAGCCATACGTTCGCTCACACGCACATTGTGCTGACGGCTCATGTACTCTTGAATATCGCTGGTAAAGTCGTCGCCAGCCATTTTGATGGAGTTGTTCGACACAATGCCGCCTAACGATATGACAGCAATTTCGGTGGTACCGCCACCTATGTCGACAATCATGTTGCCCTCAGGCGCATTGACGTCAATGCCTATACCTATAGCAGCGGCCATAGGTTCGTAGAGCAAAAATACGTCGCGACCACCAGCATGCTCGGCAGAGTCGCGCACAGCACGCAATTCCACCTCGGTCGAACCACTCGGCACACCAATAACCATGCGCAACGAGGGAGAGAACAGGCGCTTGCCTGAATGTACCTTTTTGATGAGGCCGCGCATCATCTGCTCGCAAGCATTAAAGTCGGCTATCACACCATCGCGGAGCGGACGGATTACGCGTATCTTATTGTTTGTCTTTTCATACATGCGCTTGGCTTCCTCGCCCACAGCGATCATTTTTTCGCTGTGTGTGTCGAGTGCCACAACCGAAGGCTCGTTTACGGCTATTTCACCATCTGAAATAATGATGGTGTTAGCAGTACCGAGGTCGATGGCCAACTCCTGCGTGAAAGAAAAGAACTTTGAAAATATACCCATGTGTCCTATTATTTTTCAAACCAATTATGGATTGCGGTATCGTAATGGCTGCTCACGCCGAAAGCGCGTGTAGCAAACCAACGACGGTCTTCGAGAGTGGTTTGTGCACCGTTTTTGCTGATGATGTCCAGCAATGGCTTATACTCGGCCTTTGAAGGCACAATCACCACGTCCTTGAAATTCTTGGCACCTGCACGAATGAGTGAAATACCACCTATATCAATCTTTTCGATGATATCAGCCTCGCTTGCACCGCTTGCAACGGTTTGCTCAAACGGATAGAGGTCTACTATCACGAGGTCAATTTCAGGTATTTCGTATTGTGCCATCTGCTGCTTGTCCTCATCAAGTTCGCGACGACCCAAAATGCCACCGAAGATTTTGGGATGGAGTGTCTTTACACGGCCGCCCAAAATTGAGGGATAAGTTGTAACTTCTTCAACCTTTTGGCAAGGGTAGCCCAAAGATTCAATAAACTGTTGTGTACCACCTGTTGAAAGGAATTGCACACCTTCTTCGTGCAGTTTGGCAAGCAGCGCTTCCAAACCATCTTTGTGGAACACTGATACCAGAGCTGTCTTGATTTTCTTTGTAGAGGACATATTGCTTGTTTTATGAGTTATCAAAATACGTTTTATAGCTGCACACGCATCAAAACGCCCAAAATGGACATGCTAAAATGCCTGATATGCAGCATATCGGTTACAAAATTACTGCTTTTTTATGGGGCGGACCAAGTTTTGGAGTATAAAAAACATCACAAGTCTTTATTTATCACTCATAATGCACATTTGTCATTACAATACACGCAGTGCGGGGAGTGTTGCGAAGACTGTTGCGAGGAGCCCCCTTCGACCAGGCTTTTGTATCTGCGTCAATTACTTTTTGCCCTTGTGGCGCATGTCACACACGCCACTCATAGGTGTCGTAACACACGCCACGCCCTCCAAAGCCTTCTTTTTGATAAATGAGCGATTCGTTGAGTGTGCTGGCATCACCCTCAGTTGATTTGCCAAAGTCAAATATGGGATAGTTGGCATAATCCTTGTTCAGTATGCAGTCAAACAGGGCATCAACCGCACCAAGATGCTTCCCCTCTGATGTTGAAGATATATATTGCGTATGCAGCACCTTGCCTGTCAAGTACAACACGGTGCCGCCTATCACCCTGCCGTCTAACTGCGCGGTATAAAGTTGTATGTTATCGGGAAAACGCGATTTGAGCAGAAGCATCTCGTCAAGCGTATGCACCGGACGTACACCATAACGTGCTTGCAAATTATCCTGCAGTATCTGCCAGAAGGCTGCATAATCGTCACTCTGCTGTATGGTCACACCATTTTTACGACATCTTGTTATGCCATACTTTCGCCCATGATGCCACTTTGGCTTATTGCTCATAATGATGCTTGATGAGATGTCTCGACCCACGAGCTGGGCATTACATGTCTTGAATATAGCATAGAGGTCCTCTTCAGCTGGCACATGGTGGTATATCCATGGTATAGCCTTGTAGCGCACCTTGCCAATACCCGTACCGCGCAAGTAGGCGTTGAGTTCTTCAAACAAAGCAAGCACCTCTGAGGCAGTGGCTTTGTTCGTCATCACCAAACCGCCATACGTCAAACCGCCATGTGAGCATAAGCAGTCGCCACATCTGTTGGCGGGCAAAATGGCATACAACTTGTCCTTGGCATAGAACATCAGCGAGTTGTCGTCGAACCGGTCATGGTGATAGTCCATATAATTGCGGTCGAACAAGAATGTACCATTTTTCGACTCCGCCACAAAGGCATTCCAAGCCTCCTTGTCGGCTGCGGTATATTTATGTATTTCAAACAATGACATCACTTATTTATATAAAACACACATGGCGGAGTTAATGCCTGACATCAATTCCGCCATGTGTTCACATTATGAAACTTTATTGAAGCGAATATCCCACTATCTGAACGAGTCTGTCAACAGTTTTATCTCGATACTTGGCGATATGCGTTCATACAATATGTTGTACACCGCATCAAGTATCGGCATATTGACATGATAGTGGCGATTTACGTCTTTCATACATTTGGTACCATAGTACCCCTCGGCAATCATTTCCATTTCAATTTGTGCCGACTTCACGCTGTATCCCTTGCCTATCATGGTGCCAAACACGCGGTTACGCGAAAAGTTTGAATACCCCGTAACCAACAAGTCGCCCAAATAGACACTGTCATACACACAGCGGTCTATGGGATATACTGCACGCAGGAAACGGTTCATCTCCTGCACGGCATTCGACATCAACACGCTCTGGAAATTGTCGCCATACTTCAGTCCGTTGCAAATGCCTGCCGCTATGGCATACACATTTTTCAACACCGAAGCATATTCTATGCCTATAACGTCGGAAGATGTTTTGGTCTTGACATATCCCGAGGCCAATGTCTCGGCAAAGGCGCGTGCCTTGTTGTTGTCGGCACACCCTACGGTCAGATACGTCAAACGTCCCAGCGCCACTTCCTCAGCATGACTAGGACCGCCAAGCACAGCCAAATTTTCATCGGGTACATTATATACCACCCTGAAGAACTCGGAACAGACCAAATTCTCGTCTGGCACAATACCTTTGATGGCAGTAATGATAAACTTGTCGTGCAGCTTTACCTTAAGTTTCTTCAAATGATTTTTAAGATACGGCGATGGCGTGACAAAAACCAACGTGCGGCATGAGCGCACTATTTCGTTTATGTCGGTTGAGAAGGTAATACGCCGAGGGTCGAAATGCACACTCGTCAAATACGAAGGATTATGCTCCATACGTATAAAGTCGTCTATGGCATCTTGTCGGCGTACATACCAATGCAGATGCTCAACTTTTTCGAGGAGCATCTTTGCAATGGCCGTGGCCCAACTGCCACTACCCATAACGGCTATGTTACCTAAATCATACACAATAGAAAGAACTTATGCTTGTTAGCAAAACTATTTGGAAGGATTACAGGTGACTACTCTGATATTCAACCCGCAATCAAGTATTTTGTATGTTAAATATCAGAAATATATGAACCACCCTTAAACATTCCAAGCTTCGATATCCTGCACACTTGGTTTGGTTATATCAAGTTTATACTTCTTGATTACCTCGCCAATCTGCTGCTGTATTTTCTGAGCCTTCACATCTTTCAAGTCGCTCACAAGGTAGTAACCCACCTTTTGCAACACTGGCACAAGTTCTTCGGCTATACCAGCAGCCACATACTTGTCGGCCTTGTCGCGCGGTGCCTTCTTTTCAGGACGCATCTGCGGGAAGAAGAGCACTTCCTGAATTTGTGTCTGGCCAGTCATAAGCATAACCAATCGGTCTATGCCGATGCCGATACCCGATGTGGGCGGCATGCCATACTGCAGTGCGCGCAAGAAGTCTTGGTCAATGAACATTGCTTCGTCGTCACCCTTTTCAGAGAGGCGCAACTGATCTTGGAAACGCTCCTCCTGGTCTATCGGGTCGTTGAGCTCCGAGTAGGCATTTGCCAGTTCCTTACCATTAACCATCAATTCAAAGCGCTCGGTGAGTGCCGGATTGTCGCGGTGCTTCTTTGTGAGCGGCGACATCTCGATAGGATAATCCGTAATGAAGGTTGGCTGGATATAAGTGCCCTCGCAGAACTCGCCGAACATCTCGTCAATGAGTTTGCCCTTGCCCATGGTGTCGTCAATTTCCATGTTGAGTTTCTTGCAAATCTCGCGGATTTCGTCTTCGCTCTTACCGTTAAGGTCGTAGCCAGTCTTTTCTTTGATAGCCTCGAGTATGGGCAGACGGCGGAACGGTGCTTTGAAACTGATAGTCTTGCCGTCAATCACACTTTCGGGTTTGCCATTTACAGCCACACAGATGCGTTCCAGCAGTTTTTCGGTAAACGACATCATCCAGTTATAGTCCTTGTACTGCACATAAAGTTCCATACAAGTAAATTCCGGATTATGGTTGCGGTCCATACCCTCATTGCGGAAGTTCTTGCCAATTTCGTACACACCCTCAAATCCGCCTACTATCAAGCGCTTCAGATAGAGTTCGGTAGCGATACGCAGATACAAGTCCACGTCAAGCGAGTTGTGATGCGTAATAAACGGACGTGCGCTTGCACCACCAGGAATTGGCTGCAATATAGGTGTTTCAACCTCAGTATAACCAGCCTCGTCAAAGTACTCGCGCATGGTCTTGATCACCTGCGTACGTTTCATAAAGATGTCCTTCACGCCCGGATTTACCAACAAGTCAACATAGCGCTGACGATAGCGCAATTCGGGATCGTTAAAGGCGTCATACGTCACGCCGTCCTTTTCCTTTACCACAGGCAGCGGTTTCAGGCTCTTCGACAGGAGTACCAATTCCTGCGCATGTACAGATATTTCACCAGTCTGTGTGCGGAACACAAAGCCTTTCACGCCTATGAAGTCGCCCAAGTCGAGCAATTTCTTAAACACGGTGTTGTAAAGCGTCTTATCCTCGCCCGGACACACATCATCACGTGTCACATACACCTGAATGCGTCCTTTAGAGTCCATCAACTCGGCAAAACTGGCCTTACCCATCACACGACGGCCCATCAGGCGGCCTGCTATGCAAACCTCACGTTTCTCTTCTTCGTTAAAGTTTGCTTTGATGTCGTCACTATAAGCAGTCACCTTATATTCGGCTGCGGGGTAAGGGTTTATACCCATCTTGCGCAATTCGTCAAGCGAATTACGACGCTGTATTTCTTGTTCGCTAAGATCTAAAACGTTCATTCAGTTATATTTTTGTTATTTTGGTGCAAAGTTAGTGCAAGGTGAGCGAAGTGCAAAACGAAAGTCTTAAAACTTTCGTTTTCAATTCCGAACCGCAGCCTAACTTGGGCATTAGCCAAAGTGCAAGGTGAGCGAAGTGCAAAACGAAAGTCTTAAAACTTTCGTTTTCAATTCCGAACCGCAGCCTAACTTGGGCGTCAGCCAAAGTGCAAGGTGAGCGAAGTGCAAAACGAAAGTCTTAAAACTTTCGTTTACACCTCCTTGGCACAGACCAAAAACAAAGCGACCTTTGGCAAAACGCAACGCATTTGCCAAAGGTCGCTCTATACACATGGGGCAAAACTTAAGTAGCCCGGCAAGCCTTTACTGCTTGACAAACTTAAAGTTCTTGAAGTACACTTCTTGGTCAGCACCACTCACGTTGGTGATACGGAGTTTCGATGCCTGCATGCCGCCCAGTTCGTTACCCGTGTGTATTACAGGGTCATTGTCACGATAGTGCAGCAAGCTTACTTCCTTCCACACGCCATTGTCATACAGTTCGAGCTTGAAATTCTTGGCCACACCTGGCACGCCCAAATTAAATTCCATGCCGGCGAAGGTGACATTGCGGTCGCTCTCAATAGTGAATGATGCACCCTTGGACCATTTTATCACCTCGAGCGAGGGAGCCACCGTCACATCGTTGCCGCGCACACTAACAGGGAGTAAGGCCAACTGTGGCACAGTAGACTCTATCTTGTAAGGATTATACTCTGCCTCGCAAACAAACGAAGTGCCATTCTCTTTGTTATAAGCCTCTACCGTTTGTGTAAACAACTTGTTGAGCGTGGGGAGCAGCACCTTGGTTGCCACCTTGATGCCGGGCTGCAACGCATGACGCACATCTGAGTTTTCGAGCTCATACATCTGCACCTGCAAGGCACGTGCCTGCTTGTAAGCCTGTTCAAAGTTTGGGAAGGCATTGGGGTACTTACGGTTGCCAGCCATGGCACAAACGGCCACACCATAGTCTGCCACATTTTTACCCTGCAACAACCATGGGCGCAATTCACGCCTCAACTCCGGATTGCTGTTGTCAGCCAACAACACGTCAACTGCCATGCGCAACTCGTAGCACTTGCCGAGCAAGCTCTGCACGCCCTTAAGGTCGCCACTAAGTGCGGCATCTGCCACTGGCTTGAGTTCATCACCCTCCTCGCGGCGGAAACCATGACCATTAGGTCCAAGGTCTTTATTATAGAGTGCAAAGGTGCGCAATGCCTCGTAGTTGCCGGGCAACACAGCCTTCAAACCTTTCTCCCAGTCGGCCTTATAATCGTAGGCCTTCATGTTCCAAGTATAATCGGCAATGCCGTAAAGCGATATTTTCGAAGCCTCAGCATGTTCCATGGGGTTTGACACAAAGCCCGACATATCGTTGGCTATGTCAAGTCCGTTGCCGTATGCCGGACCGAGCAAGATGTGGTCGCGCACGAAGTCTGACACAGGGAAATTCCACCAAATGTATGCCTTGCGGTCGATGCGCTGGTTAATCCACTCCATACTCTCCTTGTCTATGCAGTGCACCACCGAGTTGCCCGTCCACATTATCTGTATGTCCTTGTTCATCTTTGTGCCCAAAGTGCGCAAATAACCACCGGCATCATTTGCCCACGAACGGTTGTACTCTGTGGGGCACATAATGAGCGGTTTCACATCTTTGTGGCTCTTTATGAAATTGTCGTCCACATAGTTGAGCAAAGCGGCCTGCTTGTCGGCCTTGGTTCCTTCGCCCCAAATATCATCAAAGAACACCGCAAACGAGCGTATACCAAGTTGGTACATCTTTTCGAGCTTTGCCATCAGAGCATCGCGGTCGGCATCATTCCATTTGATATCCACGCCCGGGTGAATGGCCCAATAAAAGTTCACGCCACACTGTTTGGCATGTTCATTGAGTTCCTGTATGCGGCGTGCCTCCTCGTCGGGATAAGGCACACGCCAATGGTTGCGGTGATAGGGATCGTCCTTAGGACCATAAATGTACACATTCATCTTGTTACGGCCATAAAACTCTATCTGGCTCAAGCGTGCCTTGTGGCTCCATGGCGTACCATAAAAGCCCTCCACTGTGCCACGGAACGGCACATCGGGCCAGTCGGTAATGGTGCAACACTCAAGTTTGCCCTCGGCCACCGAGGCGAGCAATGTCTGTACACCATAGTACAGGCCATCTTCGTCGGCACCAGCCACAACGGCACCTTTGTCGGTGATAGACAGATAGTAGCCCTCGGCTTTAGCTGGTATGAGTTTGGCCACTTTGCTTACAGCCTTGTCACCTTTCACACCTATTGTTACGCTGTATGCAGCCTTGGGTTGTTGCTTTACGGTTGTAGCCTTGACCAAGGCTTGTGTGGCTATACTGCCTGTGCGATTTTTGTCGCATATTACACGCCATGCGGCAGGTGCAGCCACAATGCCTTTACCCGACGCCGTCACCTTTTGCGGCACTGGGTTTACCAAGCTTATTTGAGCTGTTGCAGTGCCTGCACTCAGTGTGGCAAGCAGCAGTGATGTAGCAAGAATTCTCTTCATTGAAATTGTTTATAGATAAAAAGATAATAAGTAGGTGTTCAAATTTATTTATACAAGCACCATTCAATGCTTGTGCGTCATGATGTCGAGCACACAATGGTCTGTTTCGTTCATGGCATCGGCCCCAATGCTCACAAGGTTGCGTATGCTTTGGTCCACATCATCGTCAATGATGCCCTCCACACTTGTCACACAGTTTCCCTGCATGGCCAGCATGGCCGAAAGCACTGCTGTGCTCACCCCTGTCGTCAGTTTCATGGCACAACTTGGTTTCGCGCCATCACATATCATGCCGGTCAGGTTGGCTATCATGTTTTTTACAGCAAAGGTCACTTGCTCGTAGCCGCCCCCCATCAGGTAGGTAATGCCGCAGCTCGACCCTGTAGCAGCCACCACACAGCCACACAAGGCCGACAGTGTGCCAAGGTTTTGCTTGATGTAAATGGCCGTAAGGTGCGACAGCATGAGGGCGCGTGTCATTTCCTCTGCCGTATTATGATTCTCCTCTGCAAACACCACCACCGGATTGGTGGCGCAGATGCCCTGGTTGCCCGACCCCGAATTACTCATAACAGGTATCATGGCACCAGCCATGCGGGCGTCACAAGCACAAGCCGTCGACGATATAATGTGCGAGTAAATGCTGTCGCCCATTATGCCACGGCCGAGCGGACGGCTCAGCACCTTGCCCAAGCAGTGTCCGTAGTTGCCCTGAAGCGACAAGCGTGCAGCCTCACCGTTTAACCGGCGTGCCTCATTTATAAAGCTGATTTCGTCCAAAGGCATGGTCGTGGCGTACTCCCACACCTTGCGCAGCGTCAGTTGCAACGACGATTTCGCCGTCGGTATATCCGCGCCACAGGCTCCGGCATGGGCATTCGGTTGCAAAGGTTCATTACACAGCACTTCATCGTCCTTGGCCACATATATATAATGTGTATGTTCACGCGCTATCACCACCGTTGCCTTATGACCGTCGGCATCGTGCGCCACCACCTCAACGTATAGTTTTTCGGGGGCATCTGTTTTGAGCGCAATGTTTATACGTCCGGCATCGATGTATGCTTTGCCTTGTTCCACCATGGCGGGAGTACTGTCGCGAAGCACTTCAAGTCCGTACTCCGACTTGCCCACAAGCACGCCCAGCGCTATGGCTATGGGCAGCCCCACCATGCCTGTGCCGGGTATGCCCACGCCCATGGCATTCTTTAGTATGTTGGCACTGAGACGTGCCTCTATGCGGTCGGGCACACCACCAAGCACCTCGGCGGCCTTGCTGGCTGCGAGCGCCACACATATTGGTTCAGTACACCCTATGGCCGGCACCACCCAGTGATGCACAAGTTGCGTAATTTGTTGTTTCTCTGTTTCGTTCAACATGGAGGCGTAATAGGTTAATGGGTGGTTCTAATAATTCTGAAACAGGGATTTGTGCGATAGCGGAAGTGTATTTTTGAAAGTTTGTGAGGGAGCATAGCGGGCTATGTGACCGAACTAACTTTCAAAAAGACACTTTCGATAGCGTGCAAATCACATTTCAGAATAGCAGAACTCTAAAAACAGAATTTTTAGAGCCACCCTAAAATCCAAGTTCTTTCTTGATTTGCAAACGATAGGCCCGCGGCGTGCAAGCATATATGCGATGAAAGGCTAAATAAAAAGCCTGTCGCGACGAAAAGCCCGACAACAGGCCAATCTCTTCAACCGTCATGTCCTTATGCTTGGGCGAGCGCATCATTTTACACACATCACGCAAACGCAGGCTATTGACCAATGCACTGTAATTATTGCCTGTACACAAAGCCACGGCCGCCGATATGTAGCGTGTGTTTGTGTGCAAATCGGCCGCAAGCCGCTTGGTGTTGTACTGCGGGTCACGATACAGTTTCTCGCGCGTCAACTTTTCTAATATTTGTATGTACAGTTCGTTTGCCTTCTCGGTGTTCAACCTGCTGCGATAAGCAGGCTCTGCTTTTGTATTTACAGTATCTGTTCCCATAATGTGATATCGATGCAAATATAGCGAAAATAATTGACATTCGCACAACTCTGCCCATTAAAGGCTTAGGCTTCCATTCAACTATAGCCCTCTGATATTTGGTAATTTGGTCTTTTTATTGCTAATTTTGAAGTGCATTAAAACAGAGTAAGAACATATGGCAACATCTAACAATACAGACGAACTTAAAAACAACTTGGTTCGCAGATTTTGCGAATGCTTAGCTACCACCTCGACCATTTCGAGAATCTCACGACCTCGTTGCTGCACGGCTTGCCTGCAGAAATAGCAGCTCGCCGCCAACAATACGAACATTACCGCGACAAAATACTTGATTTTAGCAGAAAGAACATACAAACCGAGTGCAATAAAGATTGCTCTTAATTGTCGAAACACAGCCGTTTTCATAAAAAGAAAGCATAAACCAATAAAAAAGGAAGGAATGAAGTCATTAGACGCATTATATAAAAAGTGGAAAAGCTTACAACCACTCAACGAACGTAAGCAATATCTGTTAAGTCAAAGGTTCACTGTTGAATACAACTACAACAGCAACCACATTGAAGGCAACACACTGACCTACGGACAGACAGAACTGTTGCTGCTGTTCGGCAAGGTGAGCGGAGAAGGCGACTTGAAAGACTTTGTAGACATGAAAGCCAGTCAAGTAGGATTGAAGATGATGAAAGAAGAAGCCGTGACACAAAACGAACCATTGACACAAAACTTTATCCGTCAGCTCCATAAGACCATCATTCGCGAAGACTACACCGTCTATCGACAGTCGCCAGACGGTCAGCAAACAAGCTACACCATACATGCAGGGATGTACAAGACACGTCCCAACAGCGTAATCACACGTTATGGCGACCGCTTTGACTACGCATCTCCCGAAGAAACACCAGCCTTGATGACAGACCTTGTAGACTGGTACAACGAAGTAGAAGCATCCGGCAAGTACACGCCAGTAGAACTTGCCGCTTTGTTTCATTACCGCTACATACGCATCCACCCCTTTGAGGACGGCAACGGACGCATAGCCCGGCTCATGGTAAATTACATTCTTGCCCGGCATGGTTGGCCAATGATTGTAGTACGCAATCGCATTAAGAATGAATACATAGATGCCCTCCATCAGTCAGATGTAGAAGTAGGCCCGACACCATCTGCTGGTGCTCAAGCCACGCTCATACAGATACGGCATTTCCACAAATTTTTCTCTTCGCTTGTGGCAGATGAGATAAAATATGACATCGACTTTACCGAAGAGCTTTCACCCAATGTATGGTGGTATGACGGACAACGCATAGTTTTTCGTAGCAAGACGACAGCCATACTTCTGAAAACCATGCAAGCCAATCCAAACATAACCATAGAAGGATTGAGCAAAGAAGCAGGAATCGTTACCGCCGCCGTAAAGAAGCAGTTGCAACAGATGACAAGCAAAGGATACATACAACGTCAGGGGAAAGATGGAAACTGGTATGTATTTGCTACATCTTCCATATAGAGAATTATGTTAAAATCACGTTCAAAGGTGGCTTATGGCCACCTTTGAACGTGATTTTAATATTCTGAAACAAAAAGACGATCCTAATATGTCAGAAAAACGCCTTTACATGGCGCGACTTCCTCTTAACCCTAGGTTACCGCGTGTTGGAACAGTTGCACCCTAACTTACAAGCCGCAACGTCCGTATTGATATAGCACTAAGCTTACTAAAACTTCGCGTTTGGCTTAGGCGTGCAAAAGCGCATCTTAATGGCCGCAGCAACCTGTGCCATCAAAGCAATGGGTGCAAAGTTTGCACTTGGGCAGCCCTATGGCCTTAACCAAAGTTTCGAGTTTGTTGAAACGCAACGAGGTCAAGCCGAGGCGCTTGCGTATTTCCTCCACCAGGCGTTTATACTGCGGCGAGTCGGTTGTGGCATAAAGCGCAAGGTCTTTGTTCGGATCGCCCTCAAAGTCGCCAATGATGCGGCGTGTAATAAGCTCCATATCGCTTTTCGACGACGTAAAGCCTATGTACGGGCAGCCATAAATAAGCGGCGGACAAGCTATGCGCATGTGCACCTCGCGCGCCCCATCGTCAAACAGCACGCCCACATTGTCGCGCAACTGGGTGCCACGCACAATCGAGTCATCACAAAAGAGCACGCGCTTGCCATTGAGCATATCGCGGTTGGGTATGAGCTTCATCTTGGCCACGAGCGAACGCATCGACTGGTTGGCGGGCGTAAAGCTGCGCGGCCATGTGGGGGTATACTTTGATATGGCACGCTGGTAAGGCTTGTGCATACCGGCGGCATAACCCAAAGCCATGCCCACGCCCGAGTCGGGGATACCGCACACGCAGTCTATCTCGGTATCGTCCTCGGCAGCCATCATGCAACCATTGTCATAGCGCATTTCCTCCACATTACGGCCCTCATAGGTTGAGGTGGGAAATCCGTAGTACACCCACAGGAATGAGCATATCTGCATTTGCTCACGCGGAGCGCGCAGCTGCTCTATGCCGTCGGCACGCAAGCGCACTACCTCGCCCGGACCGAGATAACGGTCGGTCACATAATCCAGGTTGGGGAAAGCTGTGCTCTCGCTCGTGGCAGCATAAGCACCATCTTTCTTACCAATAACAATGGGGGTGCGGCCCCACGAGTCGCGAGCTGCTATGATGCCGTCCTCGGTTAGCAGGAGCATGGAGCACGACCCCTTGATGTGGCGGAACACATTGTCTATGCCGTCCTCAAAAGTCTTGCCCTGAATGATGAGCAGGGCTACCAACTCCGTCTGATTTGTCTTGCCCGACGACAACTCGGTGAAGTGCATGTTCTGACCAAGCAAATGCTGCTCGAGTTCGTTCATATTCTGTATCTTAGCCACAGTCACAATGGCAAAACGTCCCAAGTGGGAGTTCAGCACAAGTGGCTGTGCATCGGTGTCGCTAATCACACCTATGCCGGATGTAGCACCTGCAAAGCGCGACAATGTCGGCTCAAACTTGGTGCGGAAATACGAGCTCTCAAGGTTGTGTATCGAGCGTGTAAACGTACGGTCCGACGCGTTGTAAGTGGCCATACCGCCACGGCGGGTGCCTAAATGCGAATTGTAGTCGGTGCCATAAAACAGGTCTGCCACACATTCAATGCGTGACACGGTGCCAAAAAAACCTCCCATGTTGTATTGTCTGTCTGTTATGGGCGGTTCTAATAATTCTGAAATAGGAATTTGTTCTCTATCGGAAATGTATTTTTGTAAGCAAGCGAAGGAGCATAGCGGGCTATGCGACTGAGTTTGCTTACAAAAAGACGCTCTCGAGAGAGGACAAATCACATTTCAGAATAGGAGAACTCTAAAATCAGAATTTTTAGAACCGCCCTTGTGTTTGTGATGGTGTTTGCGGTTGCAAATTTACTCTAATTATGAAAAAGCAAAAGAACATCTGCACCAAAAATGTTCGCAAAAATGTCACATACTGAAAAACCACACATTTATTTCTTAATTACGGGCAAATTACATACCTTTGCATTAAGCATCGCTCCGACTGTTAGCCGGTGCTCCGGAAATAGCAGGCACAAACTGGCACATCACATCAGCATAAAACTTTGATGCGCCTAACAGACGGCCTGCCACACCACTAAAGAAGTACCATTATGGAAAAGTCAAGCACATATAACTACAACGTCGAGCCTTTTACCGAGGACATCTGCGGCAATCTGGCTTGGGGCAACCTGGGCAACCTCATTTTGCGCTGCGCCTCGCTGCATGCCGGCGAGCATGGTTTTGGCTACCCACAAATGATTAAGCTGCATCATGCCTGGGTATTGTCGCGCTTGGTCATCGAGATGGAGAGCTTGCCCAAAACGGGCGAGGACTTTGGCATCGAAACATGGGTGGACCGCCTCTACCGGCAGTTTACCGACCGGCACTTCAGCATCACAAGGCCCGACGGCACGCCCTATGGCCACGCCACAAGCATTTGGGCCTTGATTGACACCGAAACACGGCAGCCTGCCGACCTTGAGCAACTGCCCAATGGCGGATTTGCCAATGTGCTCATACCCGAACGCCCGTCGCCTATTACACCAATGGGGCGCATTCGCATGAAAAATGCCGAACACGTGCTCACACACAAAGCGGCCTACTCCGACCTCGACATTAACGGGCATGTCAACTCCATACGCTACATCGAACTGCTGCTCGACTACTTCTCGGCCGAACTGCTGCGTGAGCACCCCGTCCACCGCATCGAAATGGCATACTGCCTCGAATCGTACTGCGGCGACACACTTGAGGTGTATCACGACATTGACAGCAAAAATGCCGACCGACACCTGTTTGAAATAAAGTGTGGCGAGAAGGTCATCGTAAAAGGCAGTGTGCAATTATAAGCTTCGCACCACGGCCCTTTGGGACTACTAACCATAACGAACAACACCTACATAATATCAACATAGTATAAATGGGAAAAGTATTGATTATCGGCGCCGGTGGCGTCGCAACCGTAGCTGCCCACAAGGTGGCAAAGAACACTGATGTGTTTAGCGAAATCATGATAGCAAGTCGCACCAAGTCGAAATGCGACGCCATTGTCAAGGCCATTGGTCGCGATGACATCAAAACCGCCCAGGTTGACGCCGACAGCGTGGAGCAACTCGTAGCACTCTTCAACGAGTTCAAGCCCGACCTGGTCATGAACCTTGCCCTGCCCTACCAGGACCTCACCATCATGGAGGCTTGCCTGCAATGCGGCTGCTCATATCTCGACACTGCCAACTATGAACCCAAGGACGAAGCACACTTTGAGTACTCATGGCAATGGGCCTACAAAGACCGCTTTGAAAAGGCCGGACTGACAGCCATACTGGGCTGTGGTTTCGACCCGGGCGTAACAAGCATCTACACTGCCTACGCTGCCAAGCACCATTTTGACGAAATTCAGTATCTCGACATCGTAGACTGCAATGCCGGCAACCACCACAAGGCTTTCGCCACCAACTTCAATCCCGAAATCAACATTCGCGAAATAACTCAGAAAGGTCTTTACTGGGAAGACGGACGTTGGATTGAAACTGAGCCGCTCGAAATTCACAAGCCGCTCACCTACCCCAACATCGGCCCCAAGGAGAGCTACTTGCTGCACCACGAGGAGATTGAAAGCCTTGTAAAGAACTACCCCACCATCAAGCGCGCCCGCTTCTGGATGACATTTGGACAGGAATACCTCACCCACCTGCGTGTCATTCAAAACATCGGCATGGACTCTATCAAACCCATTATGTATCAAGGTATGGAGATTGTGCCGCTGCAATTCCTCAAGGCCGTACTGCCCAACCCGCAGGACCTTGGCGAGAACTACGAGGGCGAAACAAGCATCGGCTGCCGCATACGTGGTATCAAGGACGGCAAGGAACACACTTACTACGTTTACAACAACTGCTCGCACCAGGCGGCCTACAACGAAACGGGCATGCAGGGCGTCAGCTACACAACTGGTGTGCCTGCCTGCATTGGCGCACGTATGTTCATGCTCGGTTTGTGGAAGAAGCCTGGCGTGTGGAACGTTGAGGAGTTTGACCCAGATCCTTTCATGGACGAGCTCAACAAGCAAGGACTGCCCTGGCACGAAATCCACGACGGCGACCTCGAGCTCTAACACACGACGCACAGGTTATGAACTGACACGTGTGCAGACAAGCGAAGCATGTAGACAGCACTATATTTACAAAAAAGCCATTTTGTCTACACTCTACACTTTTCAATGATTACACATTGATTATCAGCGCGTTACAGCGTGCAGACACATCTACACATTGTCTGCACTACCCGTCACCCGTCTGCACGCGCCAAAGTTTATTTTGCAACTACATAAAAGAGGAGCACCCAAACGCACGCACTTTCCTGCACGCGTTTGGGCGCTCCTTTTATTATTGTCCGGTAAAACGCAAAAACGCGAACGGACTCAAGCACCAAACGCTACCTCTAATGGGGGGGCGACGCGTCTCGCGTCGGGGATAGTACAGTTGTTATTTAGTGGTGTGTCTTTTCTTTTTATTTTCCCGACGCGAGACGCGTCGCCCCCCATTAGAGTTAGCGTTTTGTGATAGCGTTGGGTGGTAGCGCTTGGTAATAGCGTTTGGTGCTTGAAGAAACGCAAGCTCTAATGGGGGCGACGCGTCCCGCGTCGGGAAAATATTACGCCTTCTACACACTACATTTTGCCATGCACGTGCTACCCGTCAAAACGGTTATGCCACCCGGACATCACAGTTACGAGGGAGCGGATTTGCTATTAGAGCAACAGAATTTCCGCTCCCCCATTACCCGCACAACATACCACACAAGCACATTTACACGACCTTGCTAACCGTGCAAACAAGTGCAGACAAGCGTGCAGACAGAATCAGCCTCTGTCTACACTCCATAACTATATGATTTTCATGCACTTAAAAGCAAAAGTGCAAAGTGCAGACAAAATGACTTCGAAATGCCGATGCGCACGCGTACGCGTGTGCGAGGAGACTATTTTAGTGCAGTATTTGACAACTACATATACAAATTTCGTGTTATATGTTTTGTAAATTCAAAAAAAATAGCCAATTTTGAAGCCAAACATATCAATAATACCATAAAACTCAATATACCATGGACGACAGACAACGACACTACAAAGATGGTGCAGACAATGAAATACTCTTTTCTAAAACGGTAAAAGCTGGCAAACGCATATATTATATAGACGTAAAACGCGACCGCAAAGGAGAGTTCTACCTGTCAATGACCGAAAGCAAGAGACTGAAAGATGTCAACAATAATGCACTGCACCCAACATTTGAAAAACATAAAATTTTTCTATATCGCGAGGACCTCGAAAAGTTTATGGTTGCCCTTAACGATGCGGCCGAGTTCACCAAGGCCAACGCACCCGAAAACAGACGCAGCAGAGAATGGACAGAAACGGAGAACAGCCTCGACTTTTCCGGCTGCGAAAGCGAAAGTGACAACGACTTCAAACTTGATGTTGAATTTTAAGCCACTCGCAGTTTGGCCGTTAGGCAAAAAATACGTAATTTTGCACCCGATTTGTCCTGCACAGGCATAATGATGCCTCACGTGTGATGGCGAATTAAGCGAAATAAAAAGCCCCGTGACGTTGCAGCGTTTGGTGCGCAGACGCGATGCCATGAGGGTTAAAACTTAATTTAGAGTAACACAACTAATTAACAAAACAATGAAGCAAATTTCAATCAACGGTACTGCACGTACTGACCTTGGCAAGAAGGCTACTAAAGAAATCCGTAAGAATGGCAACGTTCCTTGCGTAATCTATGGTGAGAAGAAGGACGAGAAGGGCGCTCCCGTAGCTATCCACTTCTCAGTTAGCGAGAAGGAAATCAACAAGCTCATCTACACTCCCCACATCTACCTCATCGACATCAACATCGATGGCGAAGACCACAAGGCTGTGCTCAAGGAAGTTCAGTTCCACCCTGTAAAGGATAACGTGCTGCACGTTGACTTCTACGAAGTACATGCTGAGAAGCCTATCGTAATGGGTGTTCCCGTTCAGGCTAAGGGCTTGGCCGAAGGTGTACGCGCCGGTGGTCGCTTGATGATGATGGTTCGTAAGCTCAATGTACGCGCCCTCTACGATCAAATCCCCGAGAAGCTCTACGTTGACGTAACTTCACTCCACCTTGGCAAGACTATCAAGGCTGGTGACCTGCACTACGAAGGCCTCGAAATGGTAACTCCGAAGGAAGTTATCGTATGCGCAGTTAAGATGACACGTGCCGCTATGGGTGCTGCCGCTGCTGCCGCTGCCGCCGCTGAATAATTTATAACATTCAACACCGTTAAGGGTTGAGCGTAAAGGTGATAACGTGCCGCAATTTTCGTTTCGGCCGCTGGCCTGCGCTCGACCCTTAATGCGTTTTGGCTCTGTGTACGACACACGCTCTGAAGCTTTGGGCATCAAGGCTATTGATGGCGCCCCCCCCTTGAGGGCACGGTTAGCCGACTAAACAACGAGGGGTAGCCTCATCATATTACCCCAAAAGCCTCACGCCCAAAATTCTGCACACTGGGCCTTATATAACCAACGCGCTGGCGGAATTTGTTAACGATTTAGCCGGTTACAGGTCGGTTAACCAAGTGCTCTTACATTCCTTATCTATTTGTCATTAACACCACAAATAGAACAGGACATACTTGCTTGTCAACCTGTCTACTTGTTAACCCGTTAACCAATAATTCGGCCAATGGGTATAACTTATCTGAAACGTGAATTATTTGATAGTTGGGCTGGGCAACATTGGCGATGAATATGCCCGCACCCGTCACAACATAGGATTTATGGTAGTTGACGCACTTGCATCGGCAGGCGGCGTAACATTTGACGACAAGCGCTACGGCTTTGTCAGCACACTCAAAGTTAAGAACCAGACGCTCACCCTGCTCAAGCCCTCAACTTACATGAACCTGTCGGGCAATGCCGTGCGCTACTGGATGAATGAGCTGAAAGTGCCCGTTGAACGCGTGCTCGTGGTGGTGGACGACCTTTCACTGCCCTTTGGGCACTTGCGTCTCAAACCAAGCGGCAGCGATGGCGGTCACAATGGGCTGAAACACATTGCCTCGGTGCTCGGCACCCAAAAGTATGCACGTCTGCGTTTTGGCATAGGCAACGAGTTTCCGCGTGGTGGACAGGTCGATTACGTACTCGGCGAGTTTGGCGAGGATGACTTGAAAACTATGGACGAGCGCTTGAAGGTGGCTGGCGAGGCGGTAAAGACTTTCTGCCTGGCGGGCATCAACATAGCCATGAACCAGTTTAACAACAAATAACAATGGAAGCCCGATTGGACAAATGGCTGTGGGCCGCACGCATTTACAAAACACGCACGTTGGCTGCCGACGCCTGCAAGAACGGGCGCGTTAGCATCAATGGTGCCCAAGCCAAACCCTCGCGCACTGTTAAAGCTGGCGACGAGGTGGCTGTCAAAAAGTCGCCCATTACCTACACTTTCCGCGTAAAGCAGGCCATTGAGAAGCGCGTGGGGGCAAAACTCCTGCCCGATGTGCTCGAAAACATCACAAAACCCGAGCAGTACGAATTGCTTGAGATGAGCCGTATCAGCGGATTTGTGGGGCGCGCACGCGGTACTGGACGACCAACCAAAAAAGACCGCCGCGCACTCGACGAATTTGCCGAGGACACGCCTGTCTTTATGGACGATGATTTTGATTTTGACGAAGACTGACACTTTACACACTTATGCAAAATAGTAAATGGGCACCTGTGGTGGTGCTGGTTGACGCCGACTACCTTGACCGGGTGGCGGCAGACTTGACATTGAATTTTGGCCGCATGATTGGCCGCAGCATAGCCAAGGCCGACCTCTGCCACTGGCTTGACTGCGTGTTACTCGATGGTGCTTTGCGCCCTGGGCATAACGAGGTGCAGGTGCACATGCTGCACGCCAAACAAAAAGCGGCTTTGGAGCATTTTCAGCCTTCGCGCTTTGACGAGGACTTGAACGGCCTTTCATTCGACGACAACCTCGGGCATTTTAGCTTGTTTGCATTTCCAGTAGAGGATGTGGTGCGCAACGACGAATTTTTCCTGCAATCACTCACCATGCTGGCCGATGCTGCTGAGGTTGAAAAGCTCTTAGTGGTGGGCGACACGCAGTCGTATGGTAAAGGCATGGTGGACATCTGCCAAAACACCGATGGCAAAGATATCACACTCTTTGCCATGGAACCCGTAATGGGACAGGGCTTTAAGACCGAAATTCTGGGTTACTCGCTTATGTCGGCCATGGGTATCAGCGCTGACGAACTGCGCTGAGTAAACTGATGTGAACGTTTTTCAACTTTTTAGCTGCAAGATAGGCGGCACCTCGGAAGAAAGTTCAAGCAAGCTTGACTCTCTTCGCTCAGTTTGCACTATCTTTAGATAAGATAGGCGGCACCTCGGAAGAAAGTTCAAGCAAGCTTGACTCTCTTCGCTCAGTTTGCACTATCTTTGCATAAGATAGGCTGCGGCTCGGCAAAACATTCAAGTAAAACTTGATGTTCTGCTCTCGCCTTGCACTATCTTTGCATAAAATAGGCCGCATTTCATTATTTACTAAAAACAACAATGGACAATTCTGCAGTTCAACGCGTCAAACAGCGTTATGGCATAGTGGGGAACTGTGAGGCACTGAACCGTGCCATCGAAATAGCGCTGAAAATAGCCCCTGTCGACCTCTCGGTGTTGGTGGTGGGCGAGAATGGTGTGGGCAAAGAGTCCTTTCCTCGCATCATTCACGACCACAGTTTGCGCAAGAACAAGAAGTACTTTGCCGTAAACTGTGGCGCCATACCCGAAGGCACTATCGACTCGGAGTTGTTCGGACACGAAAAGGGGGCCTTCACCGGAGCCGTGGACCAACGCGAAGGATACTTTGCCGCAGCTAACGGCGGTACGCTCTTTTTGGACGAAGTGGGCGAACTGCCCTTGCAAACACAAGCACGATTGCTGCGTGTGCTCGAAACGGGCGAATACATACGCGTAGGCTCGAGCGAGGTGCGCAAAACTGATGTGCGCATTGTGGCGGCTACAAACGTGAATATGGAAAAGGCCATAGCCGAAGGCAAATTCCGCGAGGACCTTTACTACCGACTTAACACGGTGTCGATAGCGGTGCCCGCACTGCGCGAACGTGGCGACGATGCCGCACTGCTCTTCAGAAAGTTTGCGCTCGACATGAGCGAAAAGTATAAGATGCCCGCCGTACGACTGACGCCCGAGGCTCAACGCATGCTCGTTAGCTACTCGTGGCCCGGCAATGTGCGACAGCTCAAAAATCTGGCCGAGAACATGAGTGTTACGGCCGAAGAACGCGAAATAACCCCTGAGGTGCTAAGCCGCTACTTGCCTTCAGAGTCGCACAGCAAACAATTAGTCATGGTGGGCGAGCCTACTAAGGACACGCACAGCTTTGAAGCCGAACGCGAAATATTGTACCAAATATTGTTTGACCTGCGACGCGAAGTGAACGAGCTCAAACGTTACGTCAGCGAACAACGCAACGGAAATAACCATGCTGCGGCGGATTGTGTGGCAAATCCTAACAGTCTGATTCTTGAAGACAAAAACCACGCTGTAAAATTTGCCGAGGACGGCGAACAGGATTTAGCGTATTGGGAGGCCGAGGAGGTGAAAGACGACGAGCCGGCAAAGCTTGCCGATGTCAATACGCCCGCCGCCGAAACTGATACGGGCAAAGCCAAAATGCCGCAGTCGCTCGACGACTTGGAACGCGACATGATAAAACGCGCCCTCGACATGAGCAACGGCCGACGCAAAGTGGCTGCCGACCAGCTGGGCATATCGGAACGCACACTCTATCGCAAAATAAAGGAATACGGATTAGAATGATACGCAAAACGCTGCAAATTATTGTGCCGATGTTGCTGCTTTGCGCACTGACGGCTTGTAGCATCAGTTACAAGTTTACGGGGACGAGCATCAACTACGACGTGATAAAGACTATACAGATTGACAAGATAGTCAATCGTGCACCTTATGGTTGGGCACCAATGGAGGCTATTCTCAACAACAAGTTGCAGGACGTCTATGCCAACCAAACACGCTTGAAACTGGTTAAACGCGGAGGCGACTTGCACGTGGCTGGCGAGATTGTAAACTACGACCAGTTTAACAAAGGCATATCGGCCGATGGTTATGCCTCGCAAGTGCAACTGCGCATTACGGTGAATATCCGCTTTGAAAATGCCAAGACGAACCAAAAGTGGGAAAAGCAGTTTACGGCCACCAGCCAATACGACTCGACGCAACAGTTGACCGCTGTGCAAGAAAATCTTGTAACCGAAATGGTTAAGGACTTGTGCGACCAAATATTTAATGCCACCGTGGCTGACTGGTAAACTGGCTCACGAACCAACAAGTGGCACAAGCTGGCTGTTTAACAGGCTCGCACATTGTTGACGCCAATGTTTGATACCCCCACCGCCCCCGAAGGATTTCCACACCTCACGAACATCTTCTTTTTACACATCAATGGAAACTATAGCCGAACTCATAGCTCACCCTGAACAACTGAACAAGGATACTCTCTACGCGCTCCGCGAGCTCGTAGCCAAATATCCGTACTATCAGGCTGCACGGCTCTTGTTCCTGAAAAATCTGTTCTTACTGCACGACCCTCAATTTGGCGAGGAACTACGCAGGGCTGCCTTGTACCTGCCCGACAGACGCGTATTGTTTAAGATGATTGAAGGTGGCAACTACGAAATTCAACCTACCCCCTTGCACAAGGACGAGGAGGGGCAAGCCCAACAAGGCGACCGCACTGCTTCGCTCATTGACAACTTTCTGCGAACGGCGAGCGCAACAAGTGACGATAAACCAACGGGCGCACCACACCACCAGCCTACTGCTGCCGATGCCACGGGCGACTATGCGGCCTTTCTGCTTCAGCTCGACGATGCCGTGCCTGATGCAGCTGACGAAAGCAAACCGACCGACCGCAGCGCCGAACTCATTGACGACTTTATTGACAAAAAGCCCGAACGCATACAACTGCAAGACGAGCCTGAATACACACCCGAGCAAACTGCCGACAAGGACGACACTGACAATGCGTCAGAAGACGGCTATCTGACCATGACTTTGGCCAAAATATACATTAAACAACAGAGATATGAGAAGGCGCTCGAAATTATACGCAAGGTAAACTTGAATAATCCGAAAAAAAATAGTTACTTTGCAGACCAAATCAGATTCTTGCAGAAGCTGATAGTCAATAAAAATCACGAAAAAGCATAACTCCGTTGCGTATGTTTGTTGTATTTATCATAATATGCAGCCTTGTGGCTACGCATTTGCGCAAACTGGTGTAACACGTACACCGCACATGCGCAGGACGTTCTGCACACGTGGGTGACTACAAAACAAGTAATCAATAAAAACAAAACAAAATAATAAGACAATGTATTCAGTACTCGTAATCCTGGCTGTGTTAGTAGCCATCTTGCTTACGTTCATCGTTGTTATTCAGGAATCAAAAGGCGGTGGTTTGGCTTCGAACTTTGCAGCCTCTAACCAAATTATGGGTGTGCGCAAAACTACCGACGTTATCGAAAAGGCCACTTGGACTCTTGCTGGCCTGTTGGTAGTAATCTCAGTAGCAACCATCTTCTTTGCACCGCGTCAGTCTGATGTTGACTCTGTTGTAACATCTGCTGCTCCTGCTGCAACCACCACACCCGCCGCTCCTGCTGCTCCTGCACAGGCTCCGGCCAGCACACCTGCCGCTCCTGCACAGTAATTATACTACTTGACTGTTGCTGAACGCACAAATAAATCTATGAGGTTATAATGTCCTTCCTATTCTCTACGCAAAGGGGGCTTATAACCTCATAATTCTTTTTGCAAATTAAACAGAGCCTGATTGTGAAACGCTTGCTATTTACTATATATCTGCTGCTTTACTTCAGATTTGCGCAGTACGACGTCAGCGGCTACTGGCTCAGCCTTGCCGCCGGACATTTTGTCGAACCATGGCCCTGGACTATGGCCCTGGTTGCAACGGGTGTGCTGTTGCTGGTGTTGTGCTTGACTGAAAAACTGTTGGCACACTGGCACAAACCTGTCATCGTGGCATACGCCTTCGTGGCATGGCTGGCCACGGCTGGGGTGGGTATGGCATTTACTACAGTATGGCATCAAATACTACTGGCAGCCGGGGGGCTTGTGTTAGCATGGCTGCTGATGATAACCGACAAGCATCTGCGCCACCGTTCACGCATCACCCCACAGACGTTCGGCGTCAACTTTCAATTCTTTGCAGTGCAAATGTTGCTGCTTTGCTTGTATGTGGGGGTGGGCAACGGCGTGACCGACTTGCAGCATTACGAATTGCGTACAGCACAAGCGCTACAATCAAAGCACCCCAAACGCGCTTACAAGGTGGGCGACAAGTCGTATGCCACCTCACACCGCTTGTTTGCCATGCGTTGTTACCTGATGGCCACCACACACAAAAAGGGGTTGGGCGACGAGGTGTTCAGCCAAATGGTGCCAGCCGGTGGTGCCGCCAGTCTGCTACTGCTGCCAACTGACAACTACCAACAACTGTTGCTACCCGCCTCGAAACTTGAAAGGCTATTGGGCAGCCGGCGCCATGCTAACGAGGGTGCCCTTGCCTATTTGCACCGCTGTGCCTGGCTGTCAGCATTCATGGGAGATGGCAAGCACACCGCTGCTGCAGACTACTACCTGTGTGCTTTATTGCTCGAACGCAAACTTGACTTGTTTGCCAAAGAAATTGTCTACTATTACCCCACCGAGGTGGCGCAGAGCAAACTGCCACGCTATTTTGCACAAGCGCTCATACTGTACCAACGCACACGCACACAACCCGATGTGTTCTATACCGACAGCAACATTGAGGCGAACTACCGCGATTATACCGATATGGCCGACTCTATACCCGACCGCACCGTTCGCACTAACATGCTACGCTACTCGTATGGCGAAACCTATTGGTGGTGGTACAGCTACGGAGGCAGCCACAAGTGACCGGCCGTTTGTTTAACTTTGTAAGTTCTGTGTATGTCTATATCCAAGGAGGAGGCACGTGTCATGGTTCTGTGTACACTGATGCTGGCCATCGGTGTGTGTATATCACTCGTGGTATTACGATGCCACGACGACAAAGATGAGCTACCCGAGGCCGACAACGAAACTCTCACAACCCTTCAACACAAATGGAACGCCCATACCTCACACGACCGAAGGGACAATGAAATAGAACTTACTCCCTTTCCATTTGACCCGAACCATGCCGATTCGGCCACATTATGCCGTCTCGGCCTGAAACCGTGGCAAGTGAGCAACATGCTTAAGTACAGGCGCAAAGGGGGACGTTGGCGCTCGGCCGATGACCTGCAAAGGCTCTATGGTCTGTCAAAATCTCAATTTGAACAGTTACGCCCGTATGTACGCATAGCCGAAGCTGACAAGCGCAAGGTATATGAACGTGCTGAGTGGCAAAGCAACTATGAGCACGGGCCGCGACCCAAGACTGAGAAATTTGCCGAGGGCGCAACTTTGCCTGCCAACACTGCCGACACAACGGCCTTGAAACACATACCGGGCATTGGCTCGTATTATGCACGCAAGATTGTGGACTACCGCGAACGTCTGGGCGGCTTTGTGAGCACCAGCCAAATTGGCGAAATTGAGGATTTGCCAGCCGGCATTACACGTTGGTTTGTGCTTGACAAGACTGACAAACCCAAACAACTGCGTATTAACCACGCCACATTCAAGCAAATGGTGCGCCACCCGTATCTGAGCTATGAGCAGACCAAAATCATCGTAACACATATACGCCAATATGGCGCCATACGCTCATGGCGCGACTTACAACTCTACAAAGAGTTTACGCAGAACGACTTCAAACGGCTTGCCCCCTACATCTCTTTCAAATAAGACCGGACAAAGTTGCGCCAAATGATTGTAAAATAGTAACTTTGCAGTTGCGTAGCTGCTAAGAGTGGCAGCAAGCAGCATATCTTTCATATTCATAACAGCTGGACAACCTTTGTTGCCCCGAGTGCTTGGTAAACCTCGTAAAAAACAAGATTTATGTCATACAACAACACTACATGTGCCCCGGAGCGCAAGCAGCGCCCGGCAGTAAGCATCGCGTTTATGATGCTCGGTGTGCTATTTTGCGTTTGCTTGATAGCCGCCAATTTGTTAGAAACCAAACAAATAGCTTTTGGCCCTATCGACCTGACAGCAGGTCTGATTGTATTTCCCGTATCATATATCATCAACGACTGCATGGTCGAGGTGTGGGGCTACCGCCGTGCACGCCTTGTTATATGGTTGGGCTTTGCCATGAACTTTCTGTTTGTACTGTTTGGCATGTTGGCCGACTGGCTGCCGGGAGCGCCTTACTGGCATGGCGAAGAAGGCTTTCACGCTATTTTTGGTTTGGCACCGCGCATTTGCGCAGCCTCGTTTGTGGCGTTCCTCGTAGGTTCTTTCTTGAACGCTTATGTCATGAGCCGCATGAAACTGCACTCCGATGGCGGCAAGCATTTTTCGTATCGTGCCATAGCCTCCACTGTTGTGGGCGAAACCGGCGACTCCTTGGTATTTTTCCCTCTTGCCCTCGGCGGTGTGGTGCCCTGGCCAGTCATTCCCCTGCTAATGCTTAACCAAGTGGTGCTTAAAACCGCTTATGAAATCGTTGTGCTGCCCATCACCATACGCGTGGTGCGAGCACTCAAAAGGCATGAGGGCGAAGACACCTACGACAAGGGGATATCGTACAGCGTGTGGAAAATATTTGATATTTAACTCCTACTTATCATAGCATAATGAATAGCAAACACCAAATACACTTGCCGGTTGATGGCGGTGTAACACATGAGCCTGCCCTGGTCGTGTTCAGCGGCGGGCAAGATTCAACAACCTGTTTGTTTTGGGCTAAAAAACACTTCAGCAAAGTGTATGCGCTTAGTTTCGTTTACGGACAGAAACATGCCCACGAAGTAGAAATGGCCGAAGAGATAGCACATGAGGCCGGTGTGCATTTCGACAAGATGGACGTCAGCTTTATCAGTTCGCTCGCACACAATTCGCTCACCGACAGTTCGATTGTGATGGACCAGGTAAAACCTGCCGACGGCCCTCCCAACACTTTCGTGCCGGGGCGCAACCTTTTCTTTCTGAGCATTGCTGCAGTTTACGCCCGCGAGCACGGCATCAGACACATTGTGACCGGTGTGTCACAAACCGACTTTTCGGGCTACCCCGACTGCCGCGACGCCTTCATTCGTTCGCTAAACGTCACAATCAACCTGGCCATGGAGGAGCAGTTTGTCATTCACACCCCGCTCATGTGGATTGACAAGTGCGAGACATGGGCCTTGGCCGATGAGCTGGGAGTGCTCGACCTCGTGCGCCACCGCACCCTCACATGCTACAACGGGGTGCCAGGCGATGGGTGCGGACATTGCCCCGCCTGCAAACTGCGCCGCGAAGGTCTTGAGCAGTATCTGGCCATAAAGAACAACTCTACAAAAGACTAACAACTCACACAACGATTATATATTATCATGCGCGACGACTTACAACTCAACGCTCTTGGCCGCAAAACAGAATATAAAAGTGATTACGCCCCCGAGGTGCTTGAAACATTTGTAAACAAACACCCTGGCAACGACTATTGGGTACGGTTTAACTGTCCAGAATTTACCAGTCTCTGCCCCATCACCGGCCAGCCCGATTTTGCCGAAATACGTATTTCATACCTGCCCGACGAACTCATGGTAGAAAGCAAAAGCCTCAAGCTTTACTTGTTCAGTTTCCGCAATCATGGCGACTTTCATGAGGACTGCGTGAACATCATCATGAAGGATCTCATCAAACTGATGAACCCCAAATACATTGAAGTGACAGGCTTGTTCACCCCTCGTGGCGGCATCAGCATTTACCCTTATGCCAACTACGGCCGCCCCGGCACAAAATATGAGAAACTGGCCGAATACCGTTTGCAGCAACACGATCTGTAATGGCAAAGTTGCGGCAAAGGTTGCACCAACTAAATGGTTCTGTGGCAAATAATGGCAGCAGAACCATTTTTTTGTGTACTTTTGCACGTATATATCCGCCAGCTGACACAGCTGCACTTCACACTTTTAACTATCGCTTTATGGGACAACGACTGAAAAACTTTTGTTGGAGCCTGATACATAAGAAGTACTTGTGGACAGTACTCTTCTTCATAGTAGTAGTGGGATTTGTCGATCCCAACAGCTTTTGGCACCGCTATGAGATGCACCAGCAGAACGAAGAGTTGCGTGCCGAAATCAAGGACTTTGAAGACCGCTACAATGCCGACACGCACGAACTTAACGAACTCGAGCACAACCCCGAGGCTGTGGAGCGTGTGGCACGCGTAAACCTTTATATGAAAACCGCCAACGAAGACGTCTACGTCATCGAAAGTGACAACACAAACACTGACGAATGAAACAATTTGCATTATACGCCGGTGGCATACTGCTCGTAGCGGGTGCCTTGCTGCCCTTGTTCCTGCCAACTGTTGCCCCCTATTTGTTTGCCTTAGGCGCACTACTTTTTGCACCAGCACAAATTGCCGACCGCTATGAAGGGCGAAATATCATAATTCGCCGTTTGCGCCGTCAGCAGGTGATGGGTGCATTGTTGCTTGTGGTCACGGCCGCACTTATGTTTATGTCTGCCTACCATTGGCCTCCATTTCGTGGCGGCGAATGGAAAATAGCATTGCTCATAGCCGTATTTTTAGAACTATACACCACATTGCGCATCGATGCAGAGGTAAAAAAGGAGAAATAACGCCATTGCAAGTTATATCTGTACGTTGCAAAGGCTAATGTTAAGCTATAAATTCATACCTTTGCACAATCATTACCTTTTTCAGACTATCAAAATAATGACTCAAGATACCGAATTAGCCGAACAGTTGCGCCACATCAAGCGTTCTCTGCGCGGTGTGATGAATGGTCCTGTCAGCGCCTCGATGCGCGACAAGGGCTTAGCCTACAAGGTTATATTTGGTGTAGAACTGCCACGGTTGCAGCAAATGGCTGCCGACCTGCCACACACCTACGAACTTGCAGCCGCTCTGTGGAAGGAAAACATACGCGAATGCCGGCTGTTGGCGGGCATGCTCATGCCAACAGAGCGCATGGACGCTGACTTGGCCACATTGTGGGTTGAGCAGATGCAATATGCCGAAGAGGCCGAATGCACCGTACTGCACTTGTTCAGCCACGAAGCTTGGTCTTCGGTCAAGGCTTATGAGTGGATTGCTTCCGACAGCGAGATGTTTCAACTCTGTGGTTACTTGCTGCTCTCGCGACTGTTCATGCAAGGTTCCGTGCCCAACAATCGCGATGCCCAAGAGTTTATAGATCAGGCAGCAACCGTCATGCACCAACCGCAAAGCATGGTCGGACGTGCAGCCGGCAAAGCACTCGTCAAATTCATGAACCTTGGCCAGACACAAGAACACATGGCCGAGCAAATGCTGCAAGCACTTAAATAGAAACAACTTGTCTCATCATGAGCCGTAATGAGAGCAGATGCGCTACTTGTCAAAAGCCACCCATGCTCCCACAACAACAAATATATCGAAGGCTGACTCTCATACATATATGAAAGCAATACGATTTGATGCACTCTTAAAGACCACCATTTGGGGCGGCGAGGAAGTGACAGAACTCAAACATCTGTCGCAAGCCCCGTTGCAAGTAGGCGAAAGTTGGGAAATTTCAGGACTTCCTGGCGACGAGACACTTGTGAGTGATGGAGAGTTTAAGGGACAGACATTGTCGCAACTCATTGCAACCCACGGAGCCAGTCTGGTTGGCAAGCACAATTACGAGCGATACGGCACAAACTTTCCGCTCCTCGTCAAGTTCATGTCAACGGCCAAGGACCTCAGCATACAGGTACACCCCGACGATGCCATGGCGCAACGCATGGGTCACCCCTTTGGCAAGAGCGAAATGCAGTACATACTGCACGCCCAACCAGGGTCACGCTTCTATGCCGGCTTCAATGCCGACTTTTCTGCCGACGGCTACAGTCAAAGTGTGCAAGACGGCTCCTTGATGGCACACCTCAAATGCCATGCCACGCATGCCGGCGACTGTTTCCTCATTCCCGCAGGACACATTCACTGCATAGGCTCGGGCAATTTCTTAATTGAAATTCAGCAGTCGAGCAACGACACCTTCCGTGCCTACGACTTCGACCGGCGCGACGCACAAGGCCAACGCCGCGAACTGCACATAGCACAAGCACGCGAGGCTCTCGACTTCCACGCATATCCCACCCATCGTGTGCATTACGACCACAAGCCAGACACAGCCTCGCTGCTGGTTGACATACCCGAATTTGTAGTACGTCTTTACGAGGTTGAACACACACTCAATGTGGACTATGCAGCCACCGACTCGTTCATCATATACATAGCCTACGAGGGCGACGCCCTGCTGCATTATGATGAGGGCGATGTACACCTCTGTGCGGGCCAGACCATTCTGTTCCCGGCCTCCACCACCTTTGTGCGTATAGAGCCAGGGGCACACGGGTTCAAAGCGCTCGAAACATATTGCTGAAATCACCCAACGCCCAGCACAATCTGCAAATCAAGCAAATAAATACAACCGTTATGAAAGGCGGCGCCAAGAAGTGAAACACCACACGTCCTGGCGCCGCCAATATTATTGAATCATACGGCTCCAATCTACAGAATAAAATCCTGACTTCGTCAATGCGTCACCCTATCAAATGACGCAACGCATCGTTTTTCAACATGCGCCATTCAATGGCATAAAAAAAGCGATGAAGTCAGGAGAGGGTGGTGTTTCATTGTTTGTGAGTTATGAGATCTGCCGCTAACGCGGAGAACATAAGAACAAAAGGACATAAGAACAAAAGAACTTCAAGACATACGGGCATGGACTTGCGTCCATATGCCCTCAAGAACATAAGGGCTACGCCGTTAATACCTTGAGCGCCATAAACAAGAAAGCAATAGCATTAAACGCTACGGCGTAGCCCTTATGTTCTTGAGGGCACATGGACGCAAGTCCATGCCCGTATGTCTTGAAGCTCTTTTGTTCTTATGTCCTTTTGTTCTTATGTTCTCCGCGTTAGCGGCAAATCTCATTGAGCACCACATTCTTCTGACATCATCACTTTCAGTTGTTTGCGTTGGGCAGTCAGTGTTGTTGCCTATGCGTTTTTGCGGCTGGGGTGTTTCAGTGTTTTTAGCTTGTGGTTCCGGGCTATTTCCGATAGCGTCTATCAGTTTGTCAACGCCACGTTTCACAATGGCATCGGCATAACGCAGCATTCTGTTAAGTATTCGTTTCATGGTAGTCAATACAATTTGGTTTGATACAAAAGTAAAGTGCTGCAAAGGTAACACCAAGGTATTGCACCCATCAAAAAAAGTGTACAATTTGTACACAAATATTTATTCTCTACCCGTCTGCCTACATGTAAAAGGGTGCGTGTGTTTTTACTGCCATCTTACACTTTTTGCACGTAACAAGTTGATACACAGACATTTCAAGAGTGTAAGATGATTTCAAAGTATCTTACACACCCCTGCACACATCTTACACACCTTACCCCACCGTCTTGCAGTCATTTTTGTCGTATGCGGTGGATCATACGCCATAGGGACGTAGAGAAATCTGTCGGAGCAACAGACTTTTCTACTCCCCTATGCCGTAATACTGTTCTCCCGTGCTTGTGCCGTGTGGCAGTATGTAGGTTGCGTGTAGGTAACATTTGTAGTATCTTACACTAAATAAAGTATTGACAATCAATGAGTTGCAGTGTGTTAGTGTAAGATGTAAGATACTCGGCAAGTAAAGCTTTTGTAGTATGGTAAAGGTCCCGCTACCACTAAACGCAAGCACAAGACGCTACTACTAAACGCAAGCACTAATGGGGCGACGCGTCCCGCGTCGGGCTTAAAGCAAAGGTTCATACACTAAACACAAAGGCTCTGCACTAATTACATGCCTGTCTGTGAACCTTTGCCTTGATGCCCGACGCGGGACGCGTCGCTCCCATTAGTGGTAGCGTTTGGTGCTTGCGTTTGGTGCTTTATCTCCTCCTGACTTCGTCAATGCGTCACCCTATCAAATAACGTAACTCTTTGATTTCAATACGCGCTATTCCATAACACAAAAAAGTGATGAAGTCTGGAGCAATCTACAGAATAATTTGTATATTTGTGGGGACTAACCCCCAATAAGACACGACCTATGAATACCCCCAATATACCTACGACAAACGCCAAGAGCCAGCAAGAGCAGCAAGATGAGGCTATGATCAACGCTGCCTTCCAGCATTTGCTCGACACCTATCTGGCATCAAACCACCGCCGCAAGGTGGAACTAATAACCAAAGCATTCAACTTTGCTAAAGAAGCACACAAGGGCGTGCGCCGCCGCTCGGGTGAACCCTATATTTTACACCCCATAGCAGTGGCACAAATAGCCTGTGGCGAAATTGGCCTTGGATCCACATCAATCTGTGCAGCCTTGCTACACGATGTTGAGGAGGATACCGACTATACCAACGAGGACCTCAGCAACCTCTTCGGGCCCAAAATTGCCAACATCGTCGAGGGCGTCACCAAAATATCGGGGGGCATATTTGGCGACCGCGCTTCGTTACAGGCCGAAACCTTCAAAAAGTTGTTGCTCATGATGAGCGATGACATACGTGTCATTCTCATAAAAATATCCGACCGCCTGCACAACATGCGCACTCTGTCGAGCATGTTGCCGTCAAAGCAGTACAAAATAGCCGGCGAAACGCTCTACATATTCGCCCCCATTGCCGACCGTCTCGGACTGAACAAGATTAAGACAGAACTTGAAGACCTCAGTTTCAAATACGAACACCCCGACGACTACAAGACCATATTGCAGAAACTTGACGAGAGCCACGTCGAGCGCGATGATGTGATAGCCCATTTCACTCCCGCCATACGCGAGAAGCTTGACGGAATGGGCGTGAAATACACCATCAAGGCACGCATCAAAAGCCCCTATTCCATTTGGTGCAAAATGCAGAAAAAGCACATACCATTTGAGGAGGTGTTCGACATTCTGGCTATCCGCATAGTGTTTACCCCGGCCGACCGCACACACGAAAAGGACGAGTGCTTCCGCATATACTCGGCACTGACCGAAATATACAAGCCCCACCCCACCCGCTTCCGCGACTGGCTTTCAAACCCCAAGACGAACGGCTATCAGGCACTGCACAACACCTTCATGTCAAAACAAGGCAAATGGATTGAAGTGCAAATACGCTCCGACCGCATGGACGACATTGCCGAAGTGGGCTTTGCTGCACATTGGAAGTATAAGGACAAAGATGCAGCCTACGACGAGAATGAGCTCGACAAGTGGCTTGATTCGATTAAAGAAATACTCGACGACCCGCAGCCCGACACACTCGACCTGCTCGACAACATCAAGCTCAACTTGTATGCGTCCGAAATCATGGTGTTCACCCCCAAGGGCGATTTGAAAACCATGCCAAAGGGTGCCACCGCGCTCGACTTTGCATACTCCATACACTCCTTCCTGGGCTCACACTGCCTCGGTGCCAAGGTTAACCACCGTCTTGTACCGCTTAGCTACGTACTGCGTAGTGGCGACCAAGTTGAAGTGCTCACCTCACGCAACCAGCACGTACAACCCGAATGGCTCAATTTTGCCACAACGGCCAAGGCACGTGCCAAAATACAGGCCTATCTGCGCCGCGAAAGCCGCGACAAGCAAAAACGGGGCGAAGAAGTGCTGCGCAACTTCCTGGCCAACAACGACATGAAACTTTCGGGTGGCATCATCGACAAGTTGCGCCGCCACTACCACGCACTGTCAAATGACGAGTTGCTCTTCAACATTGGCGACGACAAAATCACGCTTAACGACGACACCATCAACTTCCTGCAAGGACGCAACCAAAGCCGGGGCTGGCGCAGATTTCTGCCGTCATTCATGGGAAAGGCCGACGATGCGGCCAACACCAAGGAAGGCACATCAAATGTGGCAGACCCCAACTGGGTCAAGAACCTCAACCGCAAGGAGATACTGGTGCTCGACGAAGAAGTGCTGCGCAAATGCACCATTGAGCCATGCTGTTCGCCCATACCTGGCGACGATGTGTTGGGATACATCACCGACGATGGCGTGCTGCAACTGCACAAACGCAGCTGCGAGGAGGCCGTAAAGCTAAAGACACGCTATGGCAACAACATCATAGCCTGCCGCTGGGACACACACAAAGTGCTGCTGTTCGACGTGCAACTCGAAATTCGCGGTGTCGACTCGCAAGGCGTGCTTTATGCCATTGCCGATGTGCTGCACAAACTCACCCACTTTATGGTCAAGCGCATAACGCTCGACACCGACGACGGCATATTTGAGGGACGACTCACCATATCTGTCTATGACACCGAAGATGTAGAGAACGTGTGCGCACAACTCAAGCAAATAGAAAACGTGACCGAAGCCGTGCGTGTGTAAACACCCCACCCGCACAGCATCATACAAACAAACTAACGCAATTAAGGCCTTTAACAGCCGCTGGACGTTGTACGTCCGCCTGGCTGTTAAAGGCCTTAATTGCGTTTAGCTTCAAGAGCGTTTCTAATTTATCGTTGTCCATTAAAACGTAAACATGCAAACGGGCGCAAGCACCAAACGCAACCTCTAATGGGGGCGACGCGTCCCGCGTCGGGAAAAGATTCTGCTATTATTTAATGCCCCGACGCGGGACGCATCGCCCCCATTAGTGCTTGCGTTTGATGCTTGAGTCCGTTCGCAGGGCTACGTTTTACCGGACAACAGTTTATAATATTGCGCCCCATCAGAATTATCAGGACCACCCTCATCAATACCATTCACCGCCATCGTCGGTAGTATTGTCATCAGAGCCCGAGCCACTGTTGATACGCTCAAGCTGCTCAGGCGTATACTCGTCCTCATAGTGCTGCTCAACAGGCGCCGTTTCGAGAGGCAAATCTGCAGGCAACTTGACAGGAGCAAAAGTGCTGTCGTAGAACTTCTGATAGTCGTTTATGCTAAAGGTTGTGCCTATGAGTTCAAGGTTCTGCTTTGAAATAAGCATCACACGTCCCTTACGCAAATACGGCACCAAATTTTTGTCCTTAAACACACGGCTGGCGTATGCGTGCGCCTCGTCAAATGAATTGAAGCCCGATATACAAAGCTGGCTAAGCCCCTTTTCATGACTCACCTCCATGTCGAAGCCACGCACCACAAAAGTGGTAAAGTTAAAGTGTGCCATTTCGTAAAGCAGCGCATTGGTCTGCACCGAGTCGGTAGGATAAGCCAGCACAAACACAAACGGCGTGTTACGTTCTGGCGTGAACTTGCGCGCCTTGGCCGCATCAGTAGCCACAGAATCGGCCGAAGCCGTACGACGGTCCCAAAGCGAACCAAGGTCGAAAGTGCCAGTGCCAGGTTTACGCCCGCTCTCCAGCCCCTTGACTATCATACCAGCCATTTCGCTCACATCGCTGTCAGGGTACTTTTGCAACAACTGTCGCAACTCATCAGTCAAGTCCTTTGTGGCAGACGTGTTGAGATGTGCCAGCACATGTACAAACATAAACTTGGGGCGGTTGATGCCGTTAGGATATTTATCGGTCGACACCGCATAGTTGTGGTCAACCATTTGCACGTTGCGCTGCCGGTAAGCATTGTAAGTAGCCGTATAAAGCGAATCCTCAATGAGTTTGCCATAACGTGCATTGTATTCAAAGTCGGGATCGTTTATCAGCTTAGTCTGCTCATCATCAGCAAAGTGTTGTGCCATATACGCCTTGGCCTCCTCAGCCTTATCAGTACGCCCCCAGCGCGAATAAAGCAAGAACAACTGATACCAGGCATCAGCCATGTGCTCGTATGTTGGATAATGCGTGGTCAGGCGTTCGAGCGTGCTTGCTGCCAATGGGAAATCCTCAAGGTCGTCCTTCTCTATGACACCAGCATTGTAAAGGCCGTCCATAATGATGGCATCAGACGCTGCCCGGGCCTCATCGGTAAACGGAATTTGCTTAAGGTAATATTCACGCTGATGCGGGTCATCTTGCAGCGAATCGGCCGCCTCAGTCTGCAACTCATCTGTCTCGGCGTTGCGCAGCGAGTCACTTACGTTCTGCAGCGAATCGTCGGCAGCATAGTCAAAGCCCTCATGATCGTCCATTTTCACCACCGTATGGTTTGAGCGTCGCCAGTTATCCTCATTCTTGCGTTTGCCCCAAAGTCGCACAAAGTCCTGCTTGCCTTGTGTCACAACCATGGGATTGTAAAAATACCATGCCTTGTTGCCAGTAGCAGCCTGCTGTGCGTTGCTGTTGTTGGGCTTGTTCATATTGCCACCACCGGCAACCTGTCCGTTCTCCTCGGCCCGTGCTTGTGCCGCAGAGTCACGGCGCGCCTTGCGTTCCTCAGCCTCTTTCTTTTTGAGTGCCTCTATCACACGGTCGATGGCCGCATTGCGGTCGGCCTCACTCATACGCGAAAGGGCCTGCAAACTATCCTGAAGATATACGGCCGAGGTGTAAGGCACCAGTTTGTCGAGCACCTTTGAGCGGCGCGTTATCTCCTCATAATCCTCACGTGTTTTGTCTAAAAGTCCGATAGCCTCGGTGTAACAAGGCTGTGCTTTGTCAAAACGTCGCTGGTCCCAATACACCTGCCCCAAACGCAACAAGAGCACCCCCTTTTCTATACCATTGCGTGTACTGCCTGCACGCCCTTTTTCGTAAGCTGCAATAGCGGCAGCGGTGTCACCTTGTGTCAAATATATGTTGCCTATGGCATAATACACTTGGTCAAGGTACTCCTTATTATTGTCCGAGCGGGCCATACGGCGCAATTTGCCAATCATCTTTTTGCCCATGCCCTTTTGGTCGGCCAGCACCTCTGTTTGCAGAATGCGTGCATTAAACGACAGTTCAAATGGCGGACTCTTGCGTATGCACTTCTGCAACGATTTGTAAGCCTGCTGCGACTGCCCCAAATGATGCTGCACCTGTCCTAACAAATAGTACAAGCGTGCCTGTCTGAAACTGCCCTTGGCATAGCGTGCCGCACGTTCAAGATAAGGCAGAGCCTCTTCAAAACGCTCCTGACGCAGCAGCAAATCGGCCTGCGTGGCATCAGCCTCACGCAATGTGGCACGCTGAATGGTGTCGCGCCGCATGCGTTTCAAGGCGTCCTCGGCGTCATAATACCATTTCTCTTGTGTGTAACAACGCGCCAGCCACTGGTTGGCCTCGGCGGCCACGGCGGGTTCGGCCGCATAAAGGCGGGCTATGTACGAAAAGGTGGCTGCAGCCTCAAGAAAATCTCCCTTTTCAAACTGTGCACGTCCCATCATGAGCCACGCATTCTTCAAAAAAGGGTTATACTCCTTGCGCTGCAAGTAAGCTTTCATTTTGGGTGTTTTACGCTTGCTGGCACTCACCACCGGCCGCCGTTTGATGCTGTGCAATGCAATGGCCTTTTGACATTTGGTAATGGCAGTTTCAAAACTGCTCTTGCCTGACGTGCGCGACTTTTCGTTGCCCACAAGGAACACGGGCAAAAATTCGGTGTAATTATCCTTATGTCCTTTTACCTTTGACTTCTCGCCTTCGATGTATGCTTGCGACCCGTTATAATACACATTGTAGCGCGTGTTGAACGACTGCCAAAAACGTGAGGCAGCCGTGTTCTTCTTAGTTGAACACGACACTGAGGCCATGACGCAAACCGTCAGGGCCAATAGTATGTAGAGTGCGCGTTTGATGTACATTGAACTCTTGTTTGGTATATATAAGTAGGTGTTCGAAATTAGTTTATATAACCCGTTGGCGGATTTCTTGGTTGACGAGTTGACGGGGTACAAGTAAGTTTGCCATACGCTACTTACCACGTTAAAGTCAGAATGGTAAGAAGCTTGACATGCTTACTTACCTGTCAACTCGTTAACCCGTCAACTTGTCTGCTTAACATTTTAAGAACGGCGCAACACGCTTTTTATTATACGGCACACGGCATAAATGCCTATACTGGTCAATATGATGGAGGCGCCGCCCGGCACATCGGCATAATACGACAGCAACAGTCCGCCCACGCAGCCAGCATAGGCAAACACGGCCGACAGCCACACCATGCGCTGATAGGTTGATGCAAAGAGCGCGGCCGTCATTTGTGGCACACTGAGCAACGATATGACCATGACAATGCCCACCATGTGCAGGCACCCCACAATAGCAAGTGCCATGAGCAGGGTCATGGCCCCCTCAATGGTCCCAACGGGCAAGCCCTGTGTGCGGGCAAAATCGCGGTCGCAAGCCACACTTATCACGGAGCGCCGCAGCAATACATACAACAGCACGGCCATGAGCGTGAGTATACCGAGCATGACGATGTCGGCATGCGATATGCTCAATATGTCGCCAAACAGATATGACGGCAGGTCGGTCATAAATCCCGGCGTAAGATAGGCAAACATGATGCCAAGCGCCATGCCAAAGGTCCAGAGCATGGCTATGGCTGAGTCTTCACGCACAGTGCGCTTGCTGCTGAGCCATTTTATGCCAAATCCGGACAGTACGGCAAACACCGCCGCACCAAGCAATGGCGGAAAGCCCCAATAGGCAGCCATGCCCACTCCGCCTAACGAGGCGTGTGCCATGCCGCCACCGGCTATCACCATGCGTCGCGTCACAACATAGGTGCCCACTATGGCGCACAACACAGACGCTAACAATGCACCTAACAGTGCGTTCTGAAAAAAAGTATAGTCTAATAGCATTGTGTTTAGTTGACGGGGGGGGGAATGGGGGTTAAGGGGTTAGGAGGTTAAGGGGTTAAAAAGGCACCTTGGTTTATCGGGTTGCCTTTTATCTTCTGAGTTAATGGGCTAATGGGCTGACAGGTTAACGAGTTAACAAGTTTACAAGTTAACGGGCTGACAAGTTAACGAATAACCTAACCACCTCTCAGTCTACCTCAAACTCCTTATCTGCTCTTCATCAAGGCCGGTGGCATTCATAATTTTGTCTATTGCCATCCCCATGTCCAACAGACTCTTGGCTATTTCGAGCGAGCGCTCATCACGCCCCTTGGCAAGCCCTTCTTCAAGTCCCTTGGCAAGTCCCTTGGCAAGTCCCTCGGCAAGCCCCTCTTCAAGTCCTTCTTGTCGTGCATTGCCAAGCACATCGTTCTGTATCATTACCGCGTTGATGTGCTCGTCGTAAGCATGGCGCTCAGCGTCGTCCATTGAGTAATATTGCAACTTTTGGCGTGCCTCACGCAATCCTGGAGCAGTTGTTTCGGCACTTATCACACCATCTTTCAGATACTTTATCCACTCCTCGAGCGGCGACTTGGCCACCTCGTTAAAGTTGTTGACCCTTACCAGATAGTAAGTAGGGAATATCTCCGAGGGGAAACGCTGCACAATGGCACCCTCCTCCTTGCGGCTGATTTTCAGATGGTCCTTGGTGTGTACGCCCACAAAGTCGTTCTGCCCCACATACAGGTAGTCAGCCCCTTGTCCGAGGTCGAAATAGAGAATGCTGATGGAGTAGACTTTCTTCACCTCCTGATAGGTGTTACCCAAGTTGATGTGCTCGGTTATGGCCTTGGCCACTCCGTAGAGTATGCGTTCAAGGTAATAAAGTTCACTTGTATTCTGAATTTCAACTATGATAATCTCGCCTTTGGAGTTTTTGGCCTTTATGTCGACGCGGTTAAACTTATCGTCCTGTGCCTGCTGGTTGCCCTCGCTCTCAAGTATGTCCACAATTTTCACCTTCTCGCCAATGAATACGGTGAGGAAGCCCTCGAGCACATCAAAATTGGCCTTTTGCCGCAGCAGCCGCTTTATGGCCCAGTCAAATCGTATGTATCGGTCCTTTAATGCTGTCATGTGCTATGGTTCGATTTTGTTGTACAAACATGTCTTGTTCTAACCCGTTGGCGGAATTATAAGCTGACGACGTTACAAGTTGGCAAGCACGCCGTTTCTTTGTCATGTAAAAGCAGAACGAAAGGTACGATGGCCAAATGGCAGCACCACCCGGCCGCCCCTACTCGCCAATATGTCAGCTAATTCCGCACACACGTTATTTTAGAGCGAAGATACGACAAATCTGCCGAAGAATGCCATTTTTTGCCGAATAACTGGCCTCCAACAGTCAAAATTGGCACCATTTGGGCTGAAGTATGTCGCATATCGTTTTTCTGCCAACATGCTCGCTGCGGCTTTCCTACCCTAAAAGGTTTTTCCACAAAATTGTCTACACTCTGCACTAATGCTTATTTTCATATTGATTATCAGCATATTGCAGCGTGTAGACACGTCTACATTCCGTATGCACTACCATCTGCACTCCGACTACACGGGGGCCTCGTTTTGCACCTGCGGCAGGGCGTCAAACGCACTACGGGAGAGCGTTTTTCCTGTTGGAACAACTGAAATTCCGCTCCCCCATTGCCGTAAAACGCGGGTGGTGGCACACGAAATGTGCTTGCACATAACGGAAGTCTAGCGGTGTGTGGTGTGCAGACAAGTGCACACGGTTGTGTAGGTTCTTGAGCAAATTATCTACACTACATAACACACTGACAATCAAAGCGTTACGTACAGAAAGTGTAGAGTGCATACACTTCGCGTTCAAAATGTCGGACGCGTGCGCGCGCGAGAATCTGCACGATTGTCGAAAATACCGATACATCTATACACATTGCGAATTGACATAAAAAAACTGGCTGTTGGTATAAAAAGAGTGCACTTTGCAAAAAGGAGTTGACAATTATTCGTAACTTTACTGCGCTTTATTGAAAAACAAAAATACTTACGCATTGGCGGAATTGACTGACAACTTGACAAACTGACAGATTAAAGCGGGTCGGGCTTGACGTTAATCCCTACATATTTTATTCTCTCTTGTCAGCAATGCAGGCTAAATACCCAAAAGGGTTCGCCTGTCAAATTGGTTGGTTTACCCCTTTGCAATTAAAACACGACAATAAGTTACAACTACATACCCTTTCTACATGAAAAAGTTTTTACTCTTTTTCCTTTCCTTGTTGGCTATCGGCACGGCACAAGCCGCCCCTAATTTCAAGGCCAACACAAAGTACCGCATCAGTTGCAAAAAGTTTAACAGCAGCAATAGTTATGGTTCGGTAGTTATTGGCAGCAACCATAGCAAACTGGTTGAATTGTATTACGACAGTGGCAACTCTTACAGCGACGACAGCTGGTGGTACATCAACAAAAGTGGCAACGGCTATGTTATTGTCAATGCAAAGAGCGGCCAGTATCTGACCTTTACTACGACCAAAAACTACAGAACCAAGTATGTCACCCTGACCAACGCCGCGTCGGGAAACGAGAGCCAGTGGATTTTCGACATCAACGAGGACGGCTATGCAGGCATTGCCAGTGCCAGCGAGGGCAATGGTTCGGGCTACCACTTTAATGTGCGCATTGACGGCACAAATTTGTTTGGCGCCTACCGTGCGAACTACTACGATGAAAATGAGTTGTTCAAAATCTATGACGAGCAGGGCAACAATGTGTTGCTCGACAACAGTGGCAGCGGCGGCGAAACTGGCGGCGGAAGCGGTGGCGAAACTGGCGGTGAGGGCACAGACGATTTTAACGCAACCACATACGGCAAAACAAGCTATGGCGAATATTGGGAACGTACTCAACTGAAGCAGCCCATCGTATATACCACCTCTGTGGCAGACCCTGTGCTCTACAGCATTGCCAATTTGCGCACCGGACGTTATGTGGGCGTAGGCACAAGCATGAATACGAATACGACTTGCCTGACCGAGGTGTACTCAGCATCAGACCGTACGCAATTCTATTTTGTGCAAAGTGGCACTGGCGTGCAGATATTTACAAAAGATGGTCAGTACGTTTCGACCAACTATCCCACGCCCGACAACAGCGTGTCTGACAAACGTGCAGGACTCAGTGTGGTGAACGGCACACCCAACGGCAACCTTTGGGGCTTTGGTTGGACTACCAACACCTATCCGGGTTATACCATCACAAAACTTGATAATCTGAGTGCAACCGACGCCACACAATATGAATATAACTCATGGAACGACTATAGCCTGGACAATAACACAGGCAGTAGCAATGTGCACGAAGTAGGACTCTACGAGAGTAACGATCCTGGTTCGTCGTTTGTGTTTACATCAGCCGATTTGCGCCATGCTAAATACTTGCAGAACAAAGGCATCGACTTTGGACTTGATGTAACACCAAAGGCCTTTGCCGAAGCCTTCGATTCACTGCGCATTAACGACAAACAATTGGTGTACGACGGCAAGGGCAACGCCTACTTTGCCACACTGCCCGAAGGCATGCGCAATGGTGGCGACTACACAGCCAAAGTGACCTACAAACTGAAGGCCACCAACGCCGAGGGCTACACACTGAAGGTGAACGGACAAGAACCCGATGCTGATGGCTATGTGACATTTGATAATGTGGACTGCGAAACACTCTACCCCATCGAGCTGACCAATGCCAGCGAGAACGTAGACCTCAGCGCCAAAATACGGTTTACCTTCTTGCCCATTGTCGAACTTAACTGTAGCAGTGTGAACAGCAAGGCATATACTACGGGGTCGCTGCGCGTGACCGACCCGGCCTCTTTGGGCTACGACTCGCTGATGATTGCTGCATTCAAGTATCGCGGTGCCTCGTCGAGCAACTACCCCAAACGCTCATACGCCATTAAACTGCGTGATGAGAACGGCAACTCGGTTGACCGCAAGCTGCTTGGCTACCGCTCAGACAACAACTGGATACTCGATGCCATGTACATTGACCTGGCATGTATGCGCAACCGCGTGGCCACAGACTTGTGGAACGCCTTTGAATGCAAACCTTACTATGCCGACCGCGAAAAGAAGGTGCGCACTGGCACACGTGGCAAATTTGTAGAGGTGATACTCAACGGACAATGGTGGGGCTTGTACTGCATGACTGAAAAGATGGACCGCAAGCAGCTCAAACTGAAAAAGTTTGTGCCGGCATCCCTATCTACTACTGGTGAGAACGAGGTGCATGGCGTGCTCTACAAGTCGAACCAATGGACATACGAAGTGTTTATGGGACACGAGAGCAACGACGATAATGATAACAAACAAGTTATCTACCCTCACAAAAAGGTGTCTGACTACAAGAACATCTTGGGCAAGGAAACATGGTGTGAATACGAGTTCAAATACCCCGACTACGAGGACGAAGCCGTAGAATGGCGTCCGCTGCACGACGCTGCCAACATGGTGGCAACATCATTCATTCTGAACATCGACAGTGTGAAGAGCCGCTTTGACTACCCCATGCTGCGCGACTACTACCTGTTTATCGACCTGCTGCTCGCCACCGACAACCATGGCAAAAACTTGTTTTGGTATGCTTACGACACACAAGGCCCCGAAGGCGACAAACTGAGCCTCGCACCGTGGGATTTGGACGGCACCTTTGGACAGGACTGGGACGGTGTGATTACAAACACCAAAGATGTAACGCTTGACTTTGACACCTATATCAAGAACTATGAGCACGGACAATTTGCCATATTCGACCTCATTAAGAGCAGGTCTGAATGGCAGCAAGACCTGAAGGACCGCTATGCCGAATTGCGCATAAAGGGTGTCATTTCGGGCGACAGCATAGCCAACCGCTTTGCCAACTACGCCAGCCTCTTTGAGGCCAGCCTGGCCGACCAGCGCGAACAAAACATGTGGAGCAAAACATACCATTCGCGCCACAAGGACATTCAGGGCGGTGCCACATACGCCGAAAGCTGGATACGCCGCCGCGTAAACTGGCTCGACCAAAAGTACGGATTTGACGCTGCTGTGACAGCTATCAACGAGGCCAAGGCCGAGGCTTACTTCGCAGCACTCGGTGGTGTAGGCTGTATCTCCGTCAATACTGGCAAGGCGCAATCGGTACGCATCTACAACATTGCCGGACAGCTCGTGCGCAATGCACAAGTGGGCAGTGGCGTAACCACCATCAACGGCATTCCTGCCGGCATCTATGTGGTGAACGGTACCAAGGTGATGGTGAAGTAATTCTGCGCCAAACTTTAGTTTGACAAAGGTTTGCTTTGACTGAAGTTCAATTTAACCGAAGTCTGGCATGCCATTCACCCTTGGGTGAAATTATAAATTACGGGTTAACAAGTTAACAGGTTGACAAGCATATCTGCTTTGTACTTCCCCGTTTACTTGTTAACCCGTAAACTTTTTTATTGCGATTTGGTAAAACATAAGCATGCGAACGGACTCACGCGCCAGACACCACCTCTAATGGGATTGCGTTAAGAGAGCAGCATTATGTAACACCATAAATTATTGGCAGTGTCATAACTTTAATATTGCTCCATATCTCTTGTTTAACAACACCCCTACACACTTCACCCCTCGTACGAAGTGCCATCTGATAGAAATTTCCGACCTGTTGCCTCGTCAATAATTATCTGTCTGAGAGCATTTATACAACGAGTATCCCATTTCCAAGAGAAATTCCCGACACGGAAATCAGTCAATTGCTCACCTTCCATATTGAAGAATGCACTCTTTTCACCCTTAAACACCTGAATGCCTGCACCATTAAAATCCGCTCGACAGCTGTCTATGGGTTTTCCTGTCAGACAACGTCCGGTTTCATAGTTTAATATAAACAATTCATCATTCTTAGTTGCAAGAGCACAATTGGGAAGTGGATTACTAATAGAAAGTAGGTCATACTCAGGGAAACGGCTACGGATTGCATTCAAAACGTCATGACATTCCTTATAAGAATCATGATACTTTCGATCATAATCCGGCCATATTCCTTTTCGGGGATCAACATCTGCAAAACGCATAATATCAAATTCATGTATGATGCTGTCTTCATCGTTTTCCCCATAAGCCTTCCAATCCTCAAAGGTTGAGCCAAAGTCTTCGAGTTTGCAGTTCCAGCTATGGAATTCATCGCAAATCCAACCTTCTGTATGGCCAAATGCCAACAGCGTATTAAAGCATACTTCTCTGGGCCATGTTCTTGGCTTGCCAAACATGTCCGTATTGAAAGGGAAGAAGTACTGATTATATCCTGCAACCGGCCATATATCCCAAAATCCAGAATGCATATATGCAGTTATGTTCAGAAAAGGTATCTCGAAACTATATTCTATATCATCGGGATCATCTTCATTGCTTCTAATAGAAATTTCAGTGACAAATTGCTTACGCCCATGAAAATGCTTGATGACAGAATTTATCGTGTCATCAAAACATTTCTTGGCGTTTTGTGTGTCTCGCAATGACTGGCAATTGTTCGGTATTATCAATGACAAATCTACGCTCATAACATATCAATAATATAAGTTGTTGTTAACCAAGATACTTGTTGCTTCAGTAGCTTCGTACAAAATGCAAAATGACGAGTGCCAATATACCTGTAATTACAATCCATCGGTTTATATCTAACTCTAATTGAGCATCTATAGAGTTCTTCAAGTTTTCAAACATCAGCCAATTAAGGCATCGGTTCCCCACTTTTGTCGGAATGCCTGCTTGCGCATATCGAGCTTTTGCAGAAATTTGCGGTGTGCCTCGGTATCGGGATTGATAGGCCGGTGAGCCATGGCACGCAACAAGGCTGTACGCTCACGGGCATAATCGTGCATGGCGGGAGTAAAAGCCCACTCGGTAAAACGCTCCCACACATAATCGATGGCTTGCTCTGAGGGGTGCAACATGTCGGGGGCATAAAAGCGGTAGTCGCGCAACTCGTCTGTCACAATTTCGTAGGCCGGGAAATAGTATGCGCGCTCAAACTCACGACACAAATGGTCGGTGAGCAACAGCAACTGGGCCTTGCTGAGCGCATTGCCGTGCATGCCATATTTGGCATAACGATAGGGGCTGATGGTGAACACTACACGCAGATGGGGCATAACTTGCAGTAAGTGCGAGAGGAAATAATGCCACCAACTTTCAAGGTCGCGCCACGGCAGAACTTCTTCCTTAAACATGCTGGCCGGCTGCTTGTGGCAGTTTGCTGCACAATAATCTTTGTAAGGCCCATCGGTTACCCAATACACATGGTCGGTGCTCAGGGTGATGAACAACACATCGAGTTGGGCAAACAGGGCATTGGCACGCTCCCACCCTTGCGTTAGTTCGGCCTCGAGCGCCTGCTGTGTCGGAGCCGAGAACTTGGTGGAATAGTCCCAATGACGCCATTGTCCGTCGGAGGTCTCGAACAGGCCTTTTCGGGAATATGGCGGGTCAATGGTGTCGGGCAAATAGGTAACGAGGGTATTGCGTATGCTGACGGGATTGTATAGTGTGCCATGCGGATTGATGCAAACCTGCTCCTGTGGCAAGCAGTCGGACATGCGCCCGCCAATGTGGTCGGCAAAGCATGAACCAATGAACATGACACGCGAATGCGGGGTGATTTGCACCGTCTTTTCGGGCAAATCGACAGGTGTAGAAAACTTCATAAGACAGTACTTGTATTGAGGTACAAATGTACATTTTTTATCGTTAGTTAGTGAGGTTGTATGCAATAATCTTTTTAACTTTGCGAGGCGGCGACTGCCGCTAAGTTGGGGCTCGAAGTTATTTTGAGCACCAACCTGATTTCTATATTGCTATTAAATCACTGATTATGCGCATTTTATTTTTATCAGACATACATGGCTCCATCACAACGCTACGCATGGTGCTCAACTACTACGATGCACATCACTATGATTTGCTGGTGTTGCTGGGCGACATTCTGAACTATGGGCCACGCAATGGCTTGTGCGACGGACTTGACCCGCAAGCTATTGCCGACGAACTGAACAAACGGGCCGCCAGCATTGTGGCGGTGCGCGGCAACTGCGACTCAGAGGTAGACCAAATGTTGCTCAACTTCCCCATTCAAAGCACTTACATGATGTTGGTGGACGAGGGCAAGCGTTTCTTTCTGACACACGGGCACATCTACAACGAGGACCACATGCCCAAGGCACCGGCCTGCGATGTGTTTGTGTATGGACACACACACCGACAGGTGCTCAAACCAGCGGAGGAGACTGGCGGGCCTGTAATACTGAACACGGGGTCGCCCACATTTCCCAAAGGGGGAAACCTGCCTACCTTTGCCACGTATGCTGACGGCATGCTGGCTGTGCGCACACTTGATGGTGCTGCCATCAGCAGCTTGAAAATCTGACTTTGACCTATATCGGGTGGTTCTAAAAATTCTGTTTTTAGAGTTCTGCTATTCTGAAATGTGATTTGCACACTCTCAGAAGTGTCTTTTTGAAAGTTAGTTCGGTCACATAGCCCGCTATGCTCCCTCACAAACTTTCAAAAATACACTTCCGATAGCGCACAAATCCCTATTTCAGAATTATTAGAAACACCCATAAACATATTAAACCATATAAATGGAGAACACTTATACATACGACGAGGCTTTCAAGGCCTCGCTTGAATACTTTGGCGGCGACGAACTGGCCGCACGTGTTTGGGTTAACAAATATGCCATGAAGGACTCCTTTGGGCACATATTTGAACGTTCGCCACGTGACATGCACCACCGCATTGCAGCCGAAATTGCACGAATCGAGAAGAAATATAACAACCCGGTGAGCGAAGAGGAGGTATTTGCACTACTCGACCACTTTCGCTACCTTGTGCCTGCAGGCTCACCCATGACGGGGATTGGTAACCATCACCAAATAGCTTCTCTCTCTAACTGCTTTGTCATTGGTATTGATGGCAATGCCGACTCATACGGTTCCATCATGAAACTGGACGAGGAACAAGTGCAGCTGATGAAGCGGCGCGGCGGTGTGGGCCATGATTTGTCGGGCATTCGCCCCAAAGGGTCGCCTGTTAAGAACTCGGCATTAACCTCGACCGGCATTGTGCCATTTATGGAGCGCTACAGCAACTCTACACGCGAGGTGGCACAAGACGGCCGACGCGGTGCACTGATGCTGTCTATTGCCATACGACACCCCGAAGCTGAGGCCTTTATTGACGCTAAAATGACTGAAGGCAAAATTACGGGAGCTAATGTGAGTGTGAAGGTTGACGATGAATTTATGCGTTGCGCCACCGAGGGACGCCCCTACCACCAGCAGTTTCCCATCAGCAGCAACAGTCCGTTGGTTGAAAAGGACATTGACGCTACGGCCCTTTGGCATAAAATTGTACACAACGCCTGGAAGAGTGCCGAGCCCGGCGTGCTGTTTTGGGACACCATTCTGCGTGAAAGCATTCCCGACTGTTATGCCGACCTGGGCTTCCGCACGGTGAGCACAAACCCTTGTGGCGAAATTCCGCTTTGCCCCTATGACAGCTGTCGATTGCTGGCCATAAACCTTTATAGCTACGTCGAAAATCCCTTCACGCCACAAGCTACGTTCAACTTCGAACTGTTCAAAAAGCACGTAGCCATGGCGCAACGCTTTATGGACGATATCATTGACTTGGAGCAGGAGAAGATTGATGCCATTCTTAACAAAGTAGCAAACGACCCGCAGAGTGACGAGGTGAAATATACAGAACGCCACCTTTGGGAGAAGATTAAGCATAAAACGGCCCAGGGCCGACGTACCGGAGTGGGCATTACAGCCGAAGGCGACATGCTGGCAGCCCTCGGCCTGCGCTATGGTACGGAAGAGGCTACCGAAATGGCTGTTAAAGTGCAACAGACTTTAGCGCTTTCGGCATACGCCTCGAGCGTAAACATGGCCAAAGAGCGTGGCGCGTTCCCCGTATATGATGCCAAACGCGAGGAGAACAATCCCTTCATCTTGCGCATTAAGGAGCACGATGCTGCCCTGTATGACGACATGGTTAAGTACGGCCGCCGCAACATTGCCTGTCTGACCATTGCACCAACAGGCACCACAAGCTTGATGACGCAAACAACATCGGGCATTGAGCCTGTGTTCATGCCCGTGTACAAACGCCGCCGTAAGGTGAACCCTAACGACACAAATGTGCACGTTGACTTTGTGGACGAGACGGGGGACTCTTTTGAGGAATATATTGTATATCACCCCAAGTTTATTACGTGGATGAAGGCCCAGGGGCTTGACACAGAGAAGCGTTATACACAAGAGGAGATTGACGAACTGGTGGCACGCTCGCCTTACAACAAAGCTACTGCCAACGATGTGGACTGGCTGATGAAGGTGCGCATGCAGGGCGCCATACAAAAGTGGGTAGACCACAGCATCAGTGTGACAGTGAACTTGCCGAACTCTGTGGACGAAGAACTCGTCAACCGCCTCTACGTCGAAGCATGGAAGAGTGGCTGCAAGGGTTGTACGATCTACCGCGACGGTTCACGTGCAGGGGTGCTGGTAAGTACGCAAAAGACTGACAAAAAGAAGAAGAAACAAGAAGAGGACTTGCTGACTAAGGGCATGAAACTGCCCGAAGTGACCGAACGCCGGCCCGACGTGCTGGAATGCGACGTGGTACGCTTCCAAAACAACAAAGAGAAATGGGTGGCTTTTGTAGGGTTGCTTGACGGACACCCCTACGAGATATTCACCGGTCTGCAAGACGACGAAGAGGGCATCGTGCTGCCTAAGACGGTAACGAAAGGACGCATAATCAAGACAGTCTTGCCTGATGGCACCAAGCGTTATGACTTCCAGTTTCAAAACAAGCGCGGCTATAAAATGACGGTCGAGGGTTTGTCGGAGAAGTTTAACAAGGAGTATTGGAACTATGCCAAACTCATCTCTGGCGTATTGCGCTACCGCATGCCTATTGAGAACGTGATTAAACTTGTCAACTCACTGCAGCTTGAGAGCGAGAACATCAACACCTGGAAAGTGGGTGTGAGCCGCGCGCTGAAAAAATACGTCATCGACGGCACTGAAGCCAAAGGACAGAAATGTCCGAACTGCGGCCACGAAACTTTGGTTTACCAAGAAGGCTGCCTGATATGCAAACACTGCGGTGCAAGCCGGTGCGGATAAACATAATAATAAATATAACTGAAGCAGCCCGACAAGTTGAAAAACCTGTCGGGCTGCTTTAGTCGTATGGGTGGTTCTAATCATTCTGTTCTGACTTCGTCAATGCGTCACCCAAATCAATTATAGCGAGCTGACAAGGTAGAATATGTCTTATCCTACATTGGGAGCAACGAGCCTTGTTCTT